>WNFB01000402.1_pt1 | contig 57561 bp, 43 predicted proteins | sample 5400501 | NCBI WGS metagenome assembly WNFB01 (sample SAMN13153341, study PRJNA577476) | soil metagenome | isolation source: 200 cm saprolite under Douglas fir tree site 2 hole 1 | place: USA:California | collected 2015-04-18 | reverse complement strand
CTATTTTGAGCGGAATGCAGAGCGCATGCGATACCCCAAGTTTCGCCGCCAACACCTATTTGTTGGTTCGGGGGTGATCGAAGCCGGATGCAAGACGGTGGTCGCTTACCGTCTTAAGAGGTCAGCAATGTTCTGGACCGTTCGAGGAGCAAACGCGATCCTGGCTCTCCGCTGCTGCCATCTCAATGGCGAGTTTGAAGATTACTGGGAGGCACGTCGCGCGGCTTAAGTTCCACCTGTAAGTCGCACACCCATTTCGATCTATAGCGCTGCCCACCTTCCTAAAGAACCTCTGACAAGCGCGTTGTTCAAACTGGCGGAACCGTTGGCCCGGGTAGACCCGCTTCTCCGGTCAACCGGCTAGCCTGGGAAGCGAATCGAGCGCGCCGCAGGACTCCGCACTGTTGTCACAATAGACACATCGTTGCCATGGTTTCCCTTTTCTTTCGTCCCCACTCTGTATACTAAGCATAGAAAGTATGCTTGTTTCCTCCCTCGGGCTGGGAGGGCAAGCCTAACCAAAATAGCCTCAAGCAAGAGCCAGTTCAGAATTCCCCGCAGGACTGGTCAGGGGCAATCTCTTTCGCATTCCGCCTGTTGAACTGATTGAGTTGCCTGTTTTTTAGGTCACTGATCGACTACAAGGAGGTCTGCCATGGTTCACCGCAAGAGTTGGGGTCGCATTGTCACAATTGTGATCCTGGGTTTAGCAGTGATGTGCGCGCCCGCCAGTTCGCAACAGTTTTCCACGCCAAAGAATGTTTCAAACAACTCGGATTTTTCATTCACTCCACAGCTCGCCGTGGATCTGGGTGGGAACATCTACGTGGTCTGGGAAGATGATACCAACACGAACTCTAATATCTTGTTCAGCCGTTCGACGGATGGGGGAGCGACGTTTTCGCCCCCCAAGGGCGTCTCCAACAGCGCTGGCTTCTCTTTCAACCCTCGCGTTGCAGTGGATACCGGCGGCACCATCAATGTGGTCTGGCAGGATAGTCCTGACTTCTTTAGAACCTCGAATGTCTTTTTCAGCCGCTCGAGCGATGCGGGTAATACTTTCTCCACTCCAATGAACCTCTCCGGGACCAGTAGCTCTGCTTTCTACTCCACTCCGCAGATCGCAGTGCATAACGCCGGCAACATCAGCATCGTCTGGGAGAGCGACACTGGTAACCTCGCCATCTGGTTCAGCGGCTCGAGCGACGGTGGCGCCACGTTCTCGGCGCCGACGATGCTCTCCACCAACACTGGTGGCTCGATAGATTCGCAAATCGCCGTGGATAAGAACGGCAACATCAATGTCGTTTGGGAGGACGATCTTGCCGGCCATTCAGACATTTCCTTCAGCCGTTCAGCCGATAACGGCGCGACCTTCTCGCCACCGATGAATCTCTCGAACCCTCTTGGTAACTCTCTGGCTAACTCCAACAGTCCGCGGCTCGCCCTGGATATTCTCGGCAATATCAACGCCGTTTGGGCGAACGATAGCCCAGGCAATTTCGACATCTTCATCAGCCGCTCGACCGACGGAGGAGTCAATTTCTCGGGACCGAAAAACATCTCCAAGAGTTCCAGCTTTTCCTCCAATCCATTCATTGCCGTGGATGCTGGCGGCAACATCAACTTGGTTTGGGCGGATATTAACCCCGCTGACCTTAATACGGACATCTTCTTTGCTCGATCCAGCGATGGGGGCGCCACGTTCTCGACTGCACAGAACGTCTCCCACAGCTCCGGCTTTTCTTCCAACCCTTGGCTGACCGTCGATGCCGGCGCCAATATCAATGTGTCTTGGGAGGACAACACTCCCGGTAATCGGGATATCTTCTTCGCGCGTTCGACAGATTCAGGCACTACATTTCCTACGCCGGTCAATCTTTCGGCCGACTCGGGCCTATCCTTGGCCGCGCAGATCGCCGCAGACAAGAACGGCAACATCAACGTCGCCTGGCAAGACCACACGCCAGGTATCTCACAAATCTTTTTCAGCCGTTTCTCGAGTGGCGCGGCCGCAAACCATCCGCCGGTAGCGGTTGTGGGTCCTGATCAAACCGTTCCATCCACAGGCAGCGGCGGCACCTCTGTGCAATTGGATGGCTCCAGCTCCAGCGATCCGGATGGTGATGTCCTCAGCTTTGTTTGGATGGATGAGGCGGGCAATGTGGTGGGCACTACGGCGGTTGTTCCGTTGACGCTGTCGTTGGGCACGCACACATTTACGCTGAAGGTCACCGATCCCGGAGGCCTCAGTTCGACGGCTACAACGCACGTTACAGTAGCAGCGGTAAACCACACGCCGGTCGCGGACGCAGTCGCCGTCCAAACCCTGGAATGCTCGGGGCAGGGCGGCACCCAGGTCATATTAAACGGGTCCAAGTCCAGCGATCCCGATGGAGATGCCCTCAGCTTCATCTGGAAAAATGAAGCGAACAACGTGGTGGGCACTACGGCCGTTGTCCAGTTGACCCTGACAATGGGTACCCACACGTTTACATTGACGGTCACTGACCCGGGAGGCCTCCGTGCCACGGCGACAACGCGCGTAACCGTTCAAGATACGACCGCGCCCACGCTGCGGGTTATGCTGTCCCCGGATACCCTCTGGTCGCCGAACCACAAACTCGTCCAAATCAATGCCACAGTCGAAACAAGTGACAGCTGTGATGCGAATCCAGCGGTTACCTTGGTGTCGATTACCAGCAACGAGCCGGACAACGGCCTGGGCGACGGAGATCAGCCGAACGACGTACAGGCGGTGGGCGGCGGACCGATCCCGTTCGGAACCGATGTGACGTCGTTCTTGTTGCGAGCGGAACGCTCCGGAATGGGAGCCGGGCGAGTCTACACCGTCAATTACATGGTTCGAGATGCCGCTGGCAACGAAAGCTTGGCTTCAGCTCAGGTTTCAGTGGGCAGCCAGACAACAGAGGCGTCGCCAAACCGCTCGGGCCGCAAGAAGCAGTAGCCCGGGCCATAACCTGGAATGATGCTCAGATCGCGGCACGCCAACGTGCGCGATCTGGGCGTTTCCTTCCCTATCCAGATCTTGTTTGAATCATTGAACTCTGCCAGTTTGCGCGGATTTCATGCAATACAAATCATTTAGAATCAACACTTACAAAAGTCTATCAAAACAAATGACTTTAACTCCCTTTAGAATTATAACCTTATGAAGAACATAGGGGTGGGGGGATTATGGTTAACCAGAAACCCCGAGAAAGATTTGCATCCCGGTAGGGCTCGACCGAGGGAGGGACCTGTTTCTTATTCCCGATGGGCAAATCTGTCCGGCCGAGCACCGTGAGGGTTCCATTCCACCAGTCACTGGCCTGTGCCGACCCTGTCGGGGTTAAGCGCTATGCGATGCCCAGCCGCCGCGCGCAATCTCGAAGAATCTCTACCTCCCACGCCGAGCGCCTTGGATTCTTCGGATGCGTCCGATCGCTGGGAATTCTTGCCGCCAGATGCAGAAACACGGCAGCGGAATGTTTATACGCTGGAACCGGCGCTCGAAACGCCAGGTTTCCCAAATATTGCAATGCGTCCGACAGAGCGTAATACCCAGGATCACCCGATTCCCAGAGGCGGTCGCGCTCCGCAAATTTCTCCGGTGCAAACGTCGCCAGCCCTAACAAATAGTCGGAGCCGTACTCGATCATGTTGATGCCCAGATCATTTCCCGTGTAGATGCGGAAATCCGGCCGAAGCGCGTCGCGCAGGGCGAGCCGCTCCAATTCCAGCAGCCGGTCGAGCGAAGAATGTTTCATCCCCTTGATTTCCGGAATATCCGTCAATCGCCGAAAGGTTTCTTCATCAAAAATCTCGCCGTTCGGCGCGAACATTTGCCCCAGCTCGAACGCGAGCACGTGCGGATATCCCCGGCACATTGCCGCATACGTGGAAGCCTTCTCCGCGGAGGATTTTCCGTGCAGCCTGCTCGTCTGAAACAGGATTGGAATTCCTCCAAGTGCAACAATGGCGTCCATCTGCTTCCGGTAGAGTTCAACGATGTCGCCTGCTTGCCCTTCGATGTACGCACCGCCTACAAATTGCACATCTTTGCCCAGCGCCTCTCGGGTCCATCCCAGCACATCTTGTTTTTCGGAATCGTTCAGATAGTTCACGTAGCCGGTGTCCATATTCACCGCGTTCATCAGTCCAGCGCGATGCGTGGCGCGCAGATGATCTTGAAAAGCCTCGACGGCGATTCGCCCATCCGCTTTAAACGGCAAAAGCGCCGCGGCGATGCCTTGAACCTTGCGGCCGAGCACTTGCCGTTGAACTATAGATTCGATTTTCATCGCTTGGCCTTCGCAACCTTCAGCCGTTCCGCCAATTCGGAACTCTTGTAGTAGCTGTCCAGTGGATAGCATCCCGAAGGCAAACCCTTCCGCGGCGCGGTTGTGCAATCGCTGAACGTTCTGCAAACCCGTTTATGCTGAATCTCATTTCCTTCCGTCGCATCCCACAATATCTCGGGATAGGTCAATACCATCCGTCCGAGCCCAACCAAATCCGTCCATCCCTCGCGCACGGCAGCTTGCGCCACGTGCGGCAAAAAATCCTGCAAATAGCTGTACGCCGTTCCCACAATAATCAGATTCGGAAAGAGCCGCTTCAATTGCTGCGTGACTTTCATCTGCAACGCCACGCCAACCAGCGGATCTTCCGGAGGCTGATACCCGTCCGACGGCGGATAGAGCGCGGGCCGTTGAATGTGCGGATTGTAATAGGGACTGCCCGCCGTGATGTTCACGAGCCGGATGTCCAGCTCCTCCAGCAAAGAAAGAAACCGAATCGTCTCGGCTAGATCCACTTCCGTGGGATGAAGCGAATTCACGCCGAATCCCCAGCGATAGGGAACCAACTCGTCATGCGATTCGGGAATTCCCGGCCCCAGCTTTCCATTCGCCGTTTGAGACGGATCGGGACGAAATGGCACAGTGTCGAACGCAGAGAGCCGGACGCCAATCGGAAGCTCCGGCGAAATCGAGCGAATACCCTGCACAACTTCTCGCAAAAATCGCGTGCGATTTTCAAAACTTCCACCGTACTTCCCTTCTCTAGTGTGGGCGCTCAGGAATTCGTGCCCCAGATAACCGTGGCAGTGCTTGATGTCCACGAAGTCGAAACCCAACTCAATCGCCATCTTTGCCGCGCGATGGAATTCTTCGATGATCACGCGTATCTCTCCGTCGCTCAGAATGGGATAGTCGCTAGGCAATCGCAGTTTTCCATCCAGGATCGGATGATGATAGAGAATGCGTGGTTCCGGCCTGTCATGCGCATTTGGACGGCAGTAGCGTCCGGAATGCGTCAACTGCAATCCGATGAAAAGCCCTTCGTCCGAACCCGTCGTCCGCCGGTGTTCCTCCACCAGTGCCTTTCGCAATCCCGCCAATCCTTCTCGCGTGTGCCGCGCAATCACGAGCTGATTCGGATTCGCGCGCCCTTCGTGCGAAACCGCAACCGCTTCTCCTCCCCAAATTAGTTTTCCGCCGCTGCGCCCGAATTTTTTCCAGCGATGGATCGTATGCTCGCTCGGATTTCCATCCGCAACGCCGTCCCATCCTTCCATCGGATGGACCGCGATCCGGTTGCCGATCTTGATTCCGCCGCGCGCAAGCGGCCAGCGCAACGGTGAATCGGATCCGCGGAGTAGCTCGCCATCGCACGGAATTTTCAATCCGAGCGAGTGAACATGATCTTGAAAACCCGCGACCTCCTTCACCGTTCCCAGCCGCAGAATCGGGAGTGCGCTCATGCTTCCATCGCCCGGATCTGTTCGCTCATTCCTGGCCCGCCCCGTTCCGAAGGTTCGGCGCAAAACGCGCCTCTTGACAAATGAGGGCATGCTAAAGATTCTTTGTCCCGCTGTCGAGGTACTTCTCGTGGACGTTTGTTCGAATTCGCTGACAATGCATTTGTAAATTGCAAAGGAGAAGTGATGTCAATCACGCGACGTGATCTGTGCCTGCTGCTTCCGGCAGCTCTCGTTCCTGCGGCTTTGCGGCCCGCAAACGCGGCCGCGCAAGAAGGAGCGCTGCCATCCGCGATGTATCCGTTCGAAAAGCTGCCGGTTCGAACGCCAAACAATGCCCAGATCCGCGACGTTCTGAAAGGCAAGCTCGTCACCGGTGAGTCGTTGGAGGTACATGAAACGACGCTGCCTCCCGGCGGCGCGCCTCACGCGGCACACCACCATGTGCACTCCGAAATGTGGCTGATTCGAGAAGGAACGGTGGAGCTGACGGTGAACGGTACGAGCTACCGTCTCGGGCCGGGCTCCGTGGGTTTCGTGCATTCGAATGACGAACACGGAATCAAGAATGTGGGTACAACGCCGGCGACGTACTTTGTGGTGGCGGTGGGCCCCGGCGCAGGGTCTTGACGAAAGCAGAAACGCGGCGCAGCGTGTTACGTGCCGAGTGAATGGTTGGCTTCCAAGAGAATCCTTGCGGGATAGAGGGTCACCGGCAATGGGCGTTTTTTGAATACATGGAGAGTAAGATTGCAGTAAAAATAAGCACTCGACGTGGAAGAGGCTGTTGTAAGATTGCGCTGGGAACGATTTCACTCGCGGTATTGACATGAAGAGCGCAACCTCATCTCTTGCGATTTGGTGCCGCCAAAATGACCTAGAGGAAGAGCGTCATGTATGGGTAGCGTTAGAATAAAAGACGTCGCCAAATTGTCGGGCGTGTCAACCGCCACCGTCTCGCACGTCATCAATAAGACGCGCTACGTCAGCGATGGAACGAAACGAAAAGTTCTAGGCGCAATTGAAAACGTCGGGTACGCACCAAACATACACGCGCGCAATCTGGCGTCCGGCCGGAGCCGGACTCTCGGCCTGATTATTTCGGACATCACCAACCCATTCTTCCCGGACCTTGTTAAGTCCATTCAGGAAAGAGCGCTCGAACTGGGCTATGACGTCATTGTTCTTAATACGAATTACGAGCCAGAGCGCGATGCTCCGTATGTGCAGCGACTGCTGGAACTGCAAGTTCGCGGGGTGATGATCCTGACGACGGAGATGGATCTCTCCGTGATCGAACGCCTGTCATCCCGGCGAATTGCCGTGGTTTTTCTGGACATCGGAAAGGTGGGACCACATACAAGCAATATTCGCGTGAATTATGAAAAGGGAGTCCATCAGGCGGTTGAACATCTGCTTGAACTGGGCCACCGGCAAATTGCCTTCATCGGCGGACCGGAGCACTTCAAGTCCGCGCAATACAGGCGTCAGGCCTTCCTCAGAACGATGAAGAAGCATAGAGCGTCCTTGCATACAGAGCCGGTGATCTGCAAAGGCGATTTCAAGCTGGAGAGCGGACAGCAGGCGGTCAGAGAACTCCTGGCATTGAAGAACAGGCCGACGGCGGTCATCGCCGCGAATGATTTGATGGCGGTGGGAGCTTTGCGCGAACTGGGACGTGCGGGACTACAAGTGCCAAAAGATATTTCAGTAATCGGATGCGACGACATCTGGCTGGCGAAACTTACCGATCCACAACTAACGACGATCATGATCCCGCGAGCGGAAATCGGAGCGGCTGCCGTTGAGGCGGTATTGCACACCAATGCGGGAGAAGGCCGCTCCGGCCGAGAAATCAAAATCCGCACGGAACTTCTGGTCCGGGAATCCACGGGTGCCGCGCCGCGTCTGACGTAAGTAAACGACTGGCACGAAGAGCGAGCCTTGCAGGAAAAGATCCCTTCGCGGACGAACGCGCGAAGACAGATTTTCGAAGGCAAGGCTCGTTTAGTATTCCTCAACCGAAACTTTAGAATTTCGGGTTTGACATCCCTGCCTGATTGCTCCTAACCTCCGCGCACAAGAACAATTCGAATTACAGATAGTAGCCATCGAATAGTTGGTTCAGTTTGCGGGGGGGAGTGTGGCTCTTCGCCAGTTCGCGACACCGAAGGAAAATCCATGTGTTCGAATCCTTTATCGCGCGGGAAGAATTGGCAGGGAACGGTCTAGGTTGTTGGCGAACAATTGGCGGAAGGAGGGCGGGCAAGAGCGATGATTAGGAAAAGCGATGGTGCAGAGCAAATAAATGCATTTTGAGCTTGACAGAGGAAATGGCAGTGGAATAATGCAAAACCATTAGAGCGACGTAAGCGGTTACGTCAAACGCTTACGCGCAAGGGGTGGGGCCTTCCAGCAGTTGATATTGGGGACCTTGCTACGAAGTCCAACCGCGAGGTGAAATTTATGTTCGCAAAAGAAATCGGATGGAAAAATTTTGGTCTGAGCCTGTTGCTCGTTTTCTGCCTGGGTTTGTTTGCATGCGCCATTTCAGCGCGGGCACAGGGCCTTAACGGTACACTGAGCGGCGCTGTGACGGATCCATCGGGAGCCGGCGTGGCGGACGCCGAACTGACGCTGACAAACAAGGCGACCGGGTTCGAATTGAGAGCCACTTCGAACGAAAGGGGCGAGTATACCTTCCGCAATTTAACGCCCGGCAATTACGATTTGAAGGTCAGCAAGACAGGGTTTGAAAATTACATCCAAACAGCCATCGTCATCACGATTAATGCCAGTGCTCACGCTGATGCAGTTCTCAGGGTAGGCACGGCAACGGAAACTGTAACGGTTGAGGGTGGCACTACCTTGATCAACTCCGAGAACGCAACGTTGCAAGGAGGCATCGAGCCAGAAACCTTAAAGAGCCTTCCGCTTGTCGTTGAGGGGAAGCTGCGTTCCGCGGCAAGTCTGGTACTGCTCCTTCCTGGTGTGACCAGCGGCAATGGCGCTCAACCTTTCTCGGCGCGCATCAACGGCGGTCAGGAAACCGGCGATGAGGCTCTTCTGGACGGCGCAAGCATGCAGCAGGGTTTCATGAGCCAGAGCGGACTGATTTCGATCCATCAAGATTTCACCCAATCTCCAGACATGGTTCAGGAAGTGAAGGTGATCTCGTCCGATTACGAGGCGCAGTATGGCGGAACCACTTCAGCAGTAATTGCGGTGGTCACCAAGTCCGGCGGCAGCCAATATCACGGCGGAGCGTTTGAATACTCGCGTAACACAGCGTTTAATGCCAAACAATGGGGTACACCCAAGCGTTCTGTCGATATCGAGAACGACTTCGGCATGAACGTCGGCGGCCCCGTCAAGATTCCGCACGTGTACAACGGGACTTCCAAGCACAAATCCTTCTTCTATTTCAACTTTGAGTCCTATCACCTGGCGGGCGGTTCTTCGGTTCCCACTATTTCAATTCCTTCGGCCTTGGAGCGAAAAGGGAATTTCACGGACTGGGGGTTTCCCATCTACGCTCCGAGTACTTTCGCGCCTGGCACTGTGGCCACGCAGACAACGGGACCTCAGTCAACGGCTTGCAAGAATGCGCTTCCGGCGGGATTTGGGCCTGGACAGCAATTCCCCGGGAATATCATACCCACGGCTTGCATCAGCCCGATTGCCGCAGCCTACCTGGCGTTCATGCCGACGCCAACGAATTCGCTGGCAACGAACAACTACACATTGTCGCGGCCGGTGCCGGATGCGTTGACGGCGAACAGCAACTACTACATGTTCCGTGTCGACCATAACTACGGGTACAGCGATCACTTCTATTTTTCGTACTGGCGACAGTATACGTCACCAAATCTTGCGACGACTCTTCCCCGCGAGATCGCGAATGACAGGTTTACTCCATTACAGAATTCACCGATCATGCGGTTCAACTGGGAGCATATTTTTTCCACCAAGATGACGAACCACGTCACCTTGGGCTACCTGAATCGCAACGAAGGCGATTCGACGCTCAACCTAGATCAGATCGGCAAACTACCGGGAATCGCAGGCGTGGCGGGCAATAACACGCTGCCGTCATTTAATTTCAGCGACGGTTTCCAAACGATCTCAAGCGTTGCGGCCAACAAGACCACGCGCCCGACGTGGGTCCTCAACGATGTCGCGAGCCGGGTGATCGGCCATCACACGGTAACGTTCGGGGCCGAATGGCGCAATGTCGGCGGCAATATCAACTTCCTAGAAAACCAAGCCGGCACGTTTAGCTTCGACCGTAAGACGACCAGCTCGCCGGGCGTCGTCAGCGGAAGTCCGATCGCCGGATACTTGCTCGGAGCCGTCAGCACCGGCACGGTTGATTTTCGCTCAGTCCCCGCTTGGTATCCGCGGCAGAAGGTTTACGTGGTGCACGCGAACGACACCTGGAAAATTACGCCCAAGCTGAGCTTGAATTATGGTCTGCGGTGGGACTATTTCTCTCCTTCGCGCGAAAAGCGCGAACACTATGCGTTCATTGATCCGGTGGGAGCCAATCCTGCTGCTGGCGGACGGCCCGGCCGCTTGGCCTTCGCGGGCAGCGGCTACGGCGCAGCCAGTTTCGGCAGGGACTTCCCCGAGGAGCCGTGGAGGAAGGGATTTGCGCCGCGGCTCGGCGTCGCCTATGCGTATAACCCGAAAACCGTGGTACGCGCGGGCTACGGCCTCTTCTTCTCCCGGACGTTCTACCCGGGCTGGGGGGGAGGAATGGCACTCGACGGTTTCAACCTGAAGGATACCTTGGGCTTGACGGGGCCCGCAGGTATTGATCCGGCACTTTATCTGGATACAGGATTTCCGTCGCCCACTGCTACGCTTGGTTGTACCTTAGGCGCTACCTGTATTAATTCGGGTTTCGACAACGGGCGGTTTCCTCGTGCCGGCAACGGTAACGGGACGGCTTACCGCACGATTGATGGCAACCGCCGGCCATACTCCTCGCAGTGGAACCTGACAATTGAGCGGGAGCTCCCTCAAGAAGTTTTTGTGAGCGTGGCTTACGTGGGAAATAAAGGAACACGCCTGAATTCGAGCTTACAACCGATTAACGTCCTGAATCCCTTCGATCCGCAGGTTAAGGCCTTGGAGGCGAACACGACTCCCATAGCTCCCTCCTGCGCCACGGGCACTCCAGCCCCCGGCGCCAACTGTGGATACGTCCCCGAGCTGAATGCTGTCTTTACCTCGGATAGCCAGACGCTTTTTGGCGTGAAGTCCCCGTACGCCGGGTGGGTAGGGCAACTGAATAGCGCCGGCAACTGCAGCCCTACCGTCGCCCAAGCGCTGCTGCCCTTCCCGCAATTCTGCGGTGCTCTCCCCGGATTGAATGAAAACCGCGGCAATTCGATCTATCATTCCTTCCAGGTCAAGATCGAAAAACGTTACAGCAAGGGCCTGTACATGCTTGTGTCCTACACGAACTCGAAGCTCATTTCCGACGCCGCGGACGGTCCCCAGCAAGCTGGCGCCGGGGAGGCCGGTGGCAATTGGAACGCGAGCCAAGGGGTGATCTCGCCATTCGAGAAACGCCGCGCTCGATCGCTTTCGGGCGATGACGTTCCTCAGGTGTTGTCGGCGACCTTCGTTTACGATTTGCCCTTCGGCAAAGGCAAGCGATATGCGAGCCAGGGCGGCGCCGTCAACTACTTGGTCGGAGGCTGGCAAATCAGCCCCGTAATCCGCTACTCGCGCGGAACTCCAATGTGGTTCCGCTCGAGCAACTGCCAAGTGGTGCCCCAATTCCGCCAGAACTGTCTGGTGGGTCTAGTCAAGGGCGTGAATCCCTTCTTGCAAGATCCAAATAGCTTCGATCCGAGCAAGGGCCCGCTGCTCAACGTTTTGGCATTCGAGCCTAAGGGGGCATTCCAACCGGCAGGGGCGTGTCCCACCTGCACCGGGGTGTTTGGATACACGGGCGTAGGCCCGCGCATTAGCAACCTGCGAGGCCCGAACTACAAGAACCTGGACTTTTCATTGACCAAGAACACCCGGTTCGGGGAGCGCGTGAACTTCCAGCTTCGCTTTGCGTTCTTTAACGCCTTTAACACACATTACTTCGTCAACAACGGCGTGAACAACGTGGGCTCGAGCTTTGCGTTCAACAACTTCGTAGATACCGGAGGTGGCAGCGGTTTCGGCGTCTGGAACGGCAATGTCAGCCCGCCACGCACCATTCAGATTGGCGGGAGGCTGGAGTTTTAACCAGGCAGACCCAAACAAACACCCCACCAGCGCCCCGACCCGGTCGGGGCGCTGTTTTTTTGTGGGATGATGAGACTTGCTTTGCGAAGGCTACCTCGGTGAGGAAGGTGAATTCGCGATGGGCGGGGCTTCACTGGCCTTCTTCAACTCCTGGAATCGGCCAATTTCCTTCTTGGAAAGCTGGTCTTCGCCCAAGCGGTGGTAGATGCGGCCCAGGAGATAGTGTGGCTCGGGATAGGCTGGATCCAGTGCGATGGCTTGATTCAGCGACAGAACGGCTTCCTGGTAGCTCTCCTGCATCTCCAGGACACGGCCTAGCTGATAGTGCGCTTGCGGAAGGCGGGGGTCGAAGCTGAGGGCTTCGCGCAAGTGCTTCTCGGCGTCCGCTAGTTGATTTACAGAAACGAGCGAAACAGCAAGATCCAGGTGAGGCCAAGGCGAGGGCTTGGATTGGAGGCGATTCAGCGCGACGGCACGGCTAAAGTTCTTGATGGCCTCGTTGGATTGCCCCAGGTAGTCATAACAAAGCCCCAGGCTGTCGTAAGCGCGCATCATCGTTGGATCCAGTTCAACAACCTTTTGTAATCGGGAAATGGCCGCTGCGTAGTTGTGCGCATCGTAATCAAGTCGGGCGAGCCAGTACAGGTACAGCGGATCTTGAGGTTGCGCACCCACAAGCTTCTCCAGCTCCGGGCGCGCCCAGTCGCGCCGGTTGAGCCTCACGTAAGCCATTGCCAGCGTGAAACGGCTGCGGTCATCGAGAGGAGCTATAGCTTCCGCTTTTTTCCAGGCAATGGCCGAATTCAGGTATTGGCCGTCCAGAAAGAAGATCGCGCCGGCCATCGTGAGCATTTTTGCCGTTCGAATGGATTTGGGATCACGCTCGGCTTCCTCGACGAGGATCGTTTCTGCGCGTTTGTAGTCTCTTCGCCTGAAGGCATCCTTGAGCTCGAGCCGGCGCGGTTCGCTGAGCTGCAGATCAGTTAGATCAGGTAGCACGGTTGCGGGGGCAGGACTCTCCTGGGCGGAAGAGCGGTCTTGCGCGGACAAAAGAAACGGCAGGAACGCGCCGAACACAGAGGAGGCAAATATGAAAACAGTTTTCTTCATTGCTCTTTCGACATATTCCCCTGGCTACGTCCTGCGAGCAGCATGATTTCCGCGCTTCTCGCAATGCGCGCTTCCGCGGGCACGAGAGTCCGGCAGCCGTATACGCAGAATAGCGTGATGGCTAAGGCGTTGAAGCAGCGATCGCGGCCTCAATCCTCGCTCTTGCATCCAATGCGGCCTTACTCTCCGGCACAAGCTTTAGTTCGAGCTGGACTTCCTCGAGTGCGTCGTCGAATTTTTTCAATTCCAGCCAGATCAGAGCCATGGCCAGATGAATCTCCGGCAGCTTGGGATCGGAGCGCACGGCTTGCCGGTAGGCGGCGATGGCCAGATCATACTTTTCCTGGATGACGTATTCTTGCCCGAGAGCCTGATGCACGCGTGCGGAATGGGGATTGATGCCGGTGAGTTGGCCATAGGACCAGCCGGAGAGCTTCGCCCAGGCCGTGCCCAGTTGGTACGAATATTCCGGTTCTTGTGGGGCCAACTGCACAAGCTTCTGGTATTCCTGGACGGCAGCGATCCAGTTGTTCGACACCCTGTAGGCTCTCGCCAACTGCAGATGGGCCTGCGGCTCTTCCGGCATCAGGGCGACGGCGCGCTTGAGTTCGCGCACGGCTTCGGCATTTTTTCGGAGCGCCAGGAGGCTGGAACCGAGGAGCAGGCGGGAAGGGCCGTAATTCGGTTGAAGAGCGAGAACTTGACGAAATCGCGTGACCGCTTCGGGGTGCTTGCCGCGCAGTTGAGCGATGACGCCCAGGTTGTGGTAGATGAGCGGATGCTTGATTCCCTGCCGCAGGCCGTCGGAGAAGACTTGCTCAGCGGAATCCAGATCGCCGGATTTGAGAGCCTGGACGCCTGCAGCGATTTTTGTTTCGAACGAAGCCGGCAGGTTTTCCTGTGCGAGGGCATGCGCGGCGATGCAGAAGTACAGCAAGAGAGAGATTCCAAGGCGTGGGGCTCTAGAGGGAAACACAGCAAAGCGCGGGGGCTTCGCCCAAACATTCGAAGGGGTACCAGTGGATGCAAGTCCGTCACTTTGAGCAAATTGGTTCGAGCGCGCGAGATTGGCAAGAGCGGCCACGAGTAGTTGGATAGAGAACGATGGATAGTATAAAGGAGTGCGAAATAGGGCCGCATAGTAATTATTTAAGCGCTTACGTATAATCGTGCGGGCGAGTATCTGGAAGTTCGCTGAAATGGGCTCAAATCCTGGTTGATGATGCGATTCCGCTGGCCGATTCCCGCTGTGACCCTGTGCATTTCCTTGTGTGCTGTGCATTTTGGCCTTGCCTATCCCAAACAGGACCACTCGCCCGAAAGAGATCAAAAAATTGTGCAGATTCAACAACTGATTCAGGATCACGATTTGGCGGAGGCCAGCCGCAAAATCCTTGAAGCGGCAAGACGGTATCCTGCAGACGCCGGGCTCGACAACTTGCGGGGCATCGTCGAGGCACAGGAGGGCAACTACGCCGCTGCGGAAAAGAGTTTCAGCCGGGCTCTGAAGAGGGAGCCGAAATTCACAGGTGCTGCCCTGAACTTAGGGAGGCTTTATCAAGAGAACTTTGCCGGAGATGCGCAGGCGCGGAGGAAGGCGCTCGGCGTTTACCTGGGAGTGCTGGCCTACGACCCCAAGAACGCGGAGGCGAATTACCAGAGCGCGGCGCTGTTGCTAGAGCAGGGCAAGTACCAGGATTCGCTCGATCGCGTTTCGCGGCTCTCGGAAGAAAGGCAAATGGGAGCGCAGGTATCGTCCATCGTTTGCGCGGACTACGCTGGGCTTGGCGATCAAAAACGGACGGATGATGCGGCGGCGCGCCTGCTCGCTGACCCAAATTTTTCCGAGGCGGATGCGCAGCAAGCGTTGCTGGGCCTGAGAACGGGAAAACGAGACGACTTAGTTGTAACGCTACTCGAGAGTTTGGAGAAACGCCAGGCGTTGTCGCCTGTTCTGTTGCGCGCGCTGGGCTTGGCTTACGAAGGAGCGGACAGGCTGGTGGAGGCGCGAGCGGCGCTGGAAAGATCCATCACGCCGGAAAGCCTTACAGTTGGTTCGTTACTGGAGTTAGCGCGAGTCGCGCGCAAGCAGAAAGATTATCAGGGGGCGCTGGGATACTTGGCGCACGCGCGAGATCTGGAGCCAAAAAACGCGGGCATACACTACTATTTTGGGTTGGTGTGCATGGACTTGAGCCTCGTCGCGGAAGCGCGGAATTCCTTCGAGAAAGCCGTGCAGATCGAGCCTGAAAATCCGAACTACAACTATGCGATGGGCGTGAGTACGACTTTCCGGCATGACCCCGGGGAGGCTGTGCCGTATTTTGAGAAGTACCTAAGGTTGAGGCCGCGGGATCCGCGAGGAACGCTGGCGCTGGGAGCGGCGCTTTACCGGGCGAAGGACTATGAGGCAGCGGTTCCCCGACTGGAGGAAGCTACCAAGACTGCCGAAACCGCGACGGCGGCACATTACTACCTTGGTGCGATCGCACTGCAAGAACGACGGCTTGAGGAAGCTCACAAGGAATTGGAACTTGCCTTGAAGGGCAAACCAGAGTACGTGGATGCACTCGCGGAGCTGGGCCAGTATTACTTGATGCAGAAAGATTACACACAGGCAGAAAAGCACATTCGGCGGGCGTTGGAGCTCGACCCGGAACACTACACGGCAAATTTCTACCTGCTCACGCTCTACACACGCACCCGGGATGCGCGGCAGCAAGCACAGGCGAAGCACTTCGAGGAACTCAAGAAGCTCCTGGCGGAGAAGACGCAGGAAATCCTGCGCATCGTTGAAGTACGGCCGCTTGAAAATCCATGAAGATGTTTCGCGACATGTCTCGCTCTGCTGCCTTCCCTTCCCTGCTGTGCATTTTTTGTTTGCTACCGCTGGTGGCCGCGGCCGGCGCGCAAACGCACGGACAATCTTTGGCGCTGACGGAAAGCGCCAAAGCATTCTATCGCGGCGATTATTCGCGGGCCGCGGAACTGGCGGAAAAGCATCTGCGGGCTTACCCAAAAGATGTGCCGGTTCGATTGATTCTGGCGCGGGCGGAGCTTGCGCAGGGGAAATTCCAACAGGCATTTGAGGGGTTTCAAAAAGTTCTGGCATCCGATCCGAAGAACATAGATGCGCTTTACTACATGTCCCTTATTGCGCGGGAACTTTCTCATCGGGAATATGAAAGACTTTTTTCGATTGCGCCGGACTCCGATCGTGTCCACCAGCTTCTCGGCGAGGCGGCGCTGGCGGCGGAGAATAGAGGCGAAGCAGAGGAGGAATTTCAGAAGGCACTGAAAGCCAATCCTCGATCCATCGAAGTGGCCACGGAACTGGCGGAACTGAAGCGCTCGCAATCCAAATTTGATGAAGCGATCGACTATTACACGCAAGCGGGACAGATCGGCCCGCTGAACTATGAAATAGCGTATGGATTGGGCGCTTGTTATACGTACAAGCAGGAGTATCCCACCGCGATCGAATGGCTGCGGAAGGCCGTCGCTTTGGCTCCGGATTCCGCGGCGGGCCGGTTTGCGCTCGGAAACGCACTTTTTCAGAATGGCCAGCTCGAAGCAGCCGTCCCGGAATTAAACGCTTCCCTGCAGCTTGAGCCACGGATGAAGCAGGCGTATTTCCTGCTCGGACGTGCTTACTCGAAGCTCGGACGTCAGGACGAGGCAAAGGCGGCGCTCAAGAAGCTGGACGAACTGAACCGTGCTGAAATACCGGGTCAGGACAAAAATTCCACCGGCGACACGAATCCGAAACCAGACAAATAGGAAGAGCGGCCCGCCTCAGAAGACGGGCCCTTCAGGGGCACGGAGGCAGACTGCATGATTTTAGAAATGCGGACTGCGGCCCGAGAGTTTCCACCGCAGGGCTATTTGGAAACTTTCACCAGCACTACGCCGTGGGTCGACACATCGGCCGAGTAGGAATTTTGTATCGTGCCGAGATCCTTGTGATCCAGGAGATCTCGGAGTTTCGCAGAGGCAGGCGCGCCAATGGACTTAAAGTCGAGCGTCATCTTAGTTGGCGATTCGCTGCGATTGAAAAGCCCCACGGCCTGACTCCCATCGGCGAGCGGTTTTACCCAGATCTCCAGCGGCCCTTCCTGCCAAACGCGATGCCCCTGTACGCCCTTCTTGTCCTGATCGACGGCGAGGACCTCGGAATTTGTCAGTAGCTCCTTTGTTTCGGGCGACATACTCCGCAGATCATTTCCCGCGAGCAGTGGAGCAGCAAGGATTGCCCATAGCGCCATGTGAGTGCGGTATTCATCGCGCTTCATACCGCCATTTCCAACTTCCAGCATGTCCGGGTCGTTCCAGTGTCCAGGACCTGCGAACTTTTCCAGACCGTTCTGCCCGAATCCGATCAAGGTCATGCGGTCGTACGTATCATTGATATCTCCGGTGGTGCGCCACAAGTTGCCGGTGGTGGGCCCCCAGCGCCAGGGCGTCTTCACTCCCCAGTTGCAGATGCTGAACACGATGGGGTGGCCGGAATGCGCCAGGGCATCGCGAAATTTCGCGTATTGCACCTGGGGATCGAGGCCTTCCGAATTGCACCAGTCAATTTTTACGTAATCGATTCCCCAGGAGGCATAGGTCTTGGCATCCTGATCTTCGTGATTCAAGCTGCCTGGCCGCTTTTCACAGGTGCCCGTGCCCGCGTCGGTGTACAGACCCAGCTTCAGGCCTTTGCTGTGGACATAGTCCGCAAGGGCCTTCATTCCCTCGGGAAATCTTGCAGGATCTGCGACGATGGTTCCCGAGGCATCACGGCTCACCTGCCAGCAGTCGTCGATGTTCACATACTGGTAGCCGGCGGCTTGCATGCCACTGCTGACCATGGCGTCGGCCATTTCGCGAATGAGCTTGTCGCTGACGTTGCAGCCAAACTTGTTCCAACTATTCCATCCCATCGGCGGAGTCTGCGCGAGAGACGCGGAAGTCTGGGCGGATGTTACAGGTGCAAGCAGGGTCACAGAAGTGGCAACGAGGAGACAGGCAAGAAACGCAAGAATGGGAAAAGACCGTTGAAAGTTCATTATTCCTCGCAAAATTGGGGTACGTAACCGCTTACGCGGAGTCTAGCATGCGATGCCAAAAAGTGCGATGCTATTCAACCTTGGAAAAGCATTTGCGTGCGATGCAGTTATGCCGCGCGAGTTGAACCGCTTTCGATTGGGACAACTCACTAAGTGGTATGCCCCATGGAGCATTGACGGTTAGCGAACCGGAGCGAGATGACATTTCTTCTATCCAAATTTCTTCCTGCACTACTTTTTATGCCGGTCTTGTTCGCCCTCCGCGGAGCGGCTCAGGAACCCGAGGAGCGCAAACCGCAGAAGCCGGAGTCCATGGGCGTGGCAACCGGCACTCCTCATGCTCCGGTAAAAGACGCCCTATCCCGTCCGATCACTGCCGGAGGATTTGTTGACGGCGCGCCGGTGGTATTCACAGACATTACGAAGCAGGCTGGACTCGACAAATTCCGCCATCGCTCGGGAGCTCTAGAAAAAACGACAATCCTTGAAACTATCGGTTCAGGCGTGGCCTTGCTCGATTATGACAATGACGGCTGGCTGGACATCTATTTGCTGAATGGTTCCACATTCGCTGCGTTGAAAGGAAAGGAAGTGGCCCCGCGCGCCATGCTGTTTCACAACAATCACGATGGCACGTTCACGGATGTAACGGACAAATCGGGGGTAGCGAATGAACGATGGGGCTTCGGCGTGGCCGTGGCCGACTATGATAACGATGGCTGGCCAGACATTTACGTTGCCAATTTTGGAAAAAACAGGCTCTACCACAACAATCATGACGGCACATTCACGGATGTGGCGGAGAAAGCCGGGGTCGCATTGGGCGGATGGTCCGCGGGACCGACTTGGGGTGACTACGATCACGATGGCCTGCTGGATTTATTCGTGCCGGGCTACTTGAAATTTGATCCAGAGCATCCGCCGGTCGGAGGCCAGAATGGGCTCTCCATGAGCTCGTGCCAATTTCGCGGCGCGAGCGTTATGTGCGGGCCGCGCGGGCTGCCGGGCGAGAGCGACCATCTGTTTCACAATAACGGCGACGGCACTTTCACGGACGTGAGCAAAAAGGCGGGCGTCTCCGACCCGCAGGGCTATTACGGCCTCGCCTCGGTGTTTGTGGATGTGGATGATGACGGTTGGGTTGACCTGGTAGTGGCCAACGATTCCGTGCCCCGGTATCTATATCGCAATCTTCATGACGGCACGTTCGAAGACGTGAGTTACCTGTCGGGTTTTGCTCTGACTAACGAGGGGCTTGCACAAGCATCTATGGGAGTCGCGGTGGGGGATTACAATCGAGATGGGAGAGTCGATTTTCTGATCACGACATTTTCGGACGACTACAAGACGCTGTACAGAAATGATGGCAACAACAATTTCTCGGATGTGACCTATCCGGCGGGCCTGGGCACTCCGACTATCCCGTTCCTAGCATGGGGAGCCGGGTTTCTGGACTTTGATAATGATGGGTTCCTGGACCTATTTATTGCCAACGGGCACGTCTATCCATCCGTGGACCAGCGGGATTGGGGCACAACCTGGGCCGAACGGCCGCAGCTTTTCCGCAATATGGACGGGACCAAGTTTCAGGAAGTTCCTCCCGCGACCGGAAGTGGCTTGGCGGATGTCATTCCCGCGCGAGGGGCCGCGTTCGGGGACCTGTTCAACGATGGCCACATGGACGTCGTCCTGAACAACATGGATTCCGCACCGGCGCTGCTTCGCAATGTGGTGAAGAACGGCAATCATTGGATCGCGCTGCAATTGGCGGGAGGACCAAAGAGTCCACGGGATGCCATTGGCGCGAAGGTTTTTCTTAGCGCAGGCGGTGTGCGCCAGCGGGCGGACGTCATCAGCGGTGGGAGCTACGGATCAAACTCCGATCAGCGCGTTCATTTCGGGTTGGGATCCGCCAGCAAAGTGGACAAGTTAGAGATTCAATGGCCGAGCGGAAAAAAAGAAGGGGTGGTGGTGCCCGGTGTGGATCGGATTCTCAAGGTCGTGGAGAGACAGGGAGTCGTTGAGAAATAAGCGGCACGATCTGGATGCTGCTGCCTCCCGGCGTGGATACCGGAGAACCATGCTTCCGCGCCCAGTAGCTCGCCTGCTTCCCTTCTGTCATGGCGCTCTGTGCGTGGTTCTTTTTTCCTGCTTTACATTCGCGCAGGCGCATCCGGAGAAAGCGACAGATTTTTCCAATTTTCGTCCACGGCGGGAGATGCCTGGCGAGAGTTTCGTGGGCCAAGGGTCCTGCGCGAGCTGTCACGCGGAGAAGGGCCGTACGCAATCGCACACGGCGATGCGGCATGCCCTGAGTATTGCTTCCGAAAGCGATGTGCTGCGAACCCACCGAAGGATGACTTTTCGAGCCGGGGCGTACTCTTACGAGATCATAAGCGACAGCAAACAAAACTCGTATCGCGTGACCAACGGAAAAGAGACCATCAGCGAGCCGATACTCTACGCGTTCGGGAATGCACACGTCGCACAAACTTACGTCTACCGCCGCAACGGGAGGCTTTATGAAGGCCGCGTAAGCTATTACGCGGCGATCGATGGATTGGACTGGACGATCGGAGACGTTCTCCATCCTCCGCCCAGCCTCGAGGAGGCCGCGGGCCGCGACATCAGCGGCGATGAAGCGCGGAACTGCTTCAGTTGCCACGGTACCGCTGCGGTTGTCAGTACGAAACTTCAACTGGATCGTCTGATTCCCGGCGTGACCTGCGAGGCCTGCCACGGGCCGGGAGGGAGCCACGCATCCATCATGCTCTTCACCCCCGGAGCGAGCGTGGATATTTTCAATCCCAAAAAACTTGATGCCGAAACTCTTTCTCAGGAATTTTGCGGGGCTTGCCATCGGGGAGTGGACACTGTGGCGATGATTCCCGACCTCGGCGGCGTCAACAACGTGCGATTTCAGCCTTATCGCTTGTTCAACAGCCGTGGGCACGATTCCAAAGATGCGCGGCTTGCTTGTACTGCTTGCCACGACCCTCACGTGGATCTGAAACACGGGGACAATTCATACGATTCCAACTGCACGACGTGCCATGCGACGCGCGGCGCAGAGCAGGCAACGGGCCAGAAAGACATCGCAAAGGCCAGCAAACGGGCTGATGTTTCCATGGCCGCCAAGTCGTGTCCGGTGGCAAGCGAGCGATGCGTGAGCTGTCACATGCCAAAGGTGGAGTTACCGGGCGCGCACTTCAAGTTTACTGACCACCGCATTCGAATCGCGCGGGAAGGTGAAGCGTATCCTTACTGAGGATTCCGAGGAGAATCACTTAATCCCGGCGCCCTCGATGACGGTGATGTAGCGATCGATGGGAAGGTCGGTGAACGTTTCGATGCGGCCGCTCGGTTGGGGCCAGCGGATCTCCAGATTGTCAATTTTCTTCTGTTTGCCGAGCCCCAGCACTTCGCGGGGATCATGCGAAGAAAGATAACTTCCGCCTCCTACCTTGAGTTTGCTGCGTTTTAGGTCGCCTGCCTGCCATGTGATTTTTGTACCGATGGCGTCCGGATTCGCTTTCTTGCCGACAAGGTGCACGCCGAGCCAGTGGTTTTCCGGCGCTGAAACATTTTTCAGAAGGACGGGTGATCCGCCATTGACGGAAACCAGAACGTCCAGAGCGCCGTCATTATTGAAATCTCCCACGGCCATGCCGCGGGCCGCGAAGCTCTGTGCAAAAGCCGGGCCGGCCAGGTCACTAACATTTTCCAGAGTGCGGCCGTTGTTGTGGAACAGCAGCAGCGGCTCCTTGTAGGTGACGTGGCTGGAATGCGATTCGATCTTGTCGTCGGGGTGTCCGTTGGCGATAAAGAGATCCAGGTTGCCGTCGTTGTCGTAGTCGAAAAATTTCACTCCCCAGCCGCTCATCAGGCGCGTCAACCGCCCGAGTCCCATGGGTCCGGCCAGATCCTCGAAAGTGAGGTCGTGACTGTTGCGGTAGATGGAGTACATCTCTTGATCCACGTTTGTAACGAAGAGATCCTGCCAACCATCTTGATCGAAATCCGCGGAGTCCACGCCCATGCCGGAGCGCTCGCGGCCGGACTGGCTGTACGCCACGCCGGCATCCAGACCCAGCTCATCGAACTTTCCGTTGCGCTTGTTGACGAAGAGAAAATTGGCGACCGTGTCGTTGGCAACGAAAAGATCCATCCAGCCATCGTTATTGACGTCCGTCGCAACGACGCCCCAGGCTTTTCCGAGCGCCTTGGCGACGCCGGATTCCTTGCTGACGTCGGTGAAGGTGCCGTCACCATTGTTGTGGAAGAGCCAGCTCGCAGCCGGAGCGTAGACGCGCGGAACGCAGTAGTAGCGCTCCCCGTTCTTCGCGTCACCACAGAATTTGTTCCTTGATTTGTCAAAGTCCACGAAGCGGCAAACAAACAAATCCAGCCGGCCGTCGTTGTCGTAGTCGAACCAGACGGCGCTGGAGGCCCAGCCGGGAGCAGCCAAGCGGGCTTTTTCTGTGACGTCAGTGAAAGTCCCGTTGCCGTTGTTGTGGTAAAGAATGCTGCGGCCGTACTGGGTGACGTATAGATCGGGCCAGCCGTCGGCATCGTAGTCGCCAACAGCGACGCCCATGCCGTAGCCTCCGGCGGCGACGCCGGCTTTTTCAGTCACGTCCGAAAATGTCCCGTCTCGATTATTGCGGTAGAGCGCGTTGCGCAGTGGCGGATCCGGCGTGAAGAAATCGCACTTACCGCTGTTCACCAGATAAATGTCCATCCAGCCGTCGTTGTCGTAGTCCAGAAAGGCGCAGCCCGCGCCGGTTGTCTCCGGCAAGTAATAGTCCGATGATCGGCCGTTCTCATGGCGCCAGGTGAGTCCGCTGGCGGCCGAGAGCACTTCCTCGAAGAGCGGTTTCGGAGTGGCTTTTGCGATTCCCGCTGGAGGGACAGAACGGAAGTGGGGGAGCAAAGGGATGCTCCGGAATTTGGCCAGGCACCCGCTGCTGGCCAAACTCAATCCCTTGACAAATTGTCTTCGCGTCCAACCTGGCATCGGTTTCTTATGATGCGTTTTCGTCTCTTTCAGAGCTGCGGATCCCCATTGGTGTGGCGCATCAGTGGCTGGAAATAATCATACTGTAGGACGACAAAATGAGGAAAAGGCACTTCGTCGAGGCGCGAGACGAAGCAATGTTTAGCAGCATTGAAGAACAGTTTTATTTTTACGGAAGGAATAGGAGCTTGACAACCATTCGCGGAGCGTCGTACAAGCTTGATGGAACCGAGTTAAGCGGTTACGTGCGCCCTTTCTTGCGTTACTTGCAATCGCCCCGGATCGATTTTTCCCGATGGGACATCGTGATTCGCCGCGTGTGCCCGAGGATTGATAACCGCGCGACGCCAAAGGAGACTCATGAACAGCACGCTCTGGAAGACTTCCCTGCTGATGGCGGCGGTGCTTTGGCTGACGAGCGACCTGTGGGGCTTCAGGAATGCACGCTTTCCCTCGATGTGGATCATAAGAAAATGGGGCTCGACCCTAAAGTCATTAAGTCCAAGGAGCGCAGCGAAAACCAGATTCTTGAGCCGGCGGTCCGTCAGAAATTCGCGAAGATTCGGGACCACTATAAGGAAATACGGCTGGAAATGGAGGGCGGCTATGCGGTGGTGTTTCGAGCTTACAACGAAGGCGTGGCCTACCGATTTGAAACGTCTCTCGCGCAGGAACAGGTGAAAATCTACGGCGAAGAGATGAACCTGACCTTTCCGAGCAATTCGGTCGTGTACTACCCGCAGGAAGACAGTTTCTTCTCGCACAACGAACGAAGATACACTCCGCAGCACCTGAGAGAGATCGCGCCGGAGTTCATCGCGTCGCTACCGGCGGTGGTTGATGTGGGAGAAGGCGCCAAAGTCGCCATTGCGGAGTCGGACGTGGAGGAATATCCCGGGCTGTGGTTGCGCGGCACAGGCGGAAACGGCCTATCCGCAACTTTTCCGCCGTATCCTTTGAGGGAGAAACTACAAGGCGATCGTGATTTCAGGGTGGTTGAGAGCGCTGACTATGTTGCCGCGACCATCGGGAAGCGCACATTTCCTTGGCGAGTGATGGGCATCGTTGAAAGGGATGGGGACCTGCTGACAAATCAGCTTGTGTGGCTATTGGAGAAGCCGTCGCAGGTGCAAGGCACGTCGTGGATCAAACCGGGCAAAGTCGCGTGGGACTGGTGGAACTACAACAATGTTTACGGCGTGGATTTCAAGGCGGGAGTCAACACGCAGACTTACAAGTACTATATCGATTTCGCCGCGAAATACGGCATCCCCTACATCATTCTGGACGAAGGCTGGTACAAACTAGGAAATGTGCTGGACGTCGTTCCGGAAATCAATATGGAGGAACTGACCGCCTACGCGCGGCAGAAAAATGTGGGGATTATTCTATGGGTGGTGTGGAAGACGCTTGACGATCAGCTGATACCGGCTCTGGACCAGTACGCGAAGTGGGGCATCAAGGGAATCAAGGTGGACTTCATGCAGCGGAGCGACCAACCGGCGATCAATTACTATCACAGGGTGAGCCGAGAAACGGCGAAGCGGAAAATGCTGGTGGATTTTCACGGGGACCAGAAGCCGGCCGCGATGACGCGCACGTGGCCGAACCTGATCAGCACGGAAGGAGTACGCGGATTGGAGTGGAGCAAGTGGAGCGCAGAAACCGAACCCAAGCACAACGTGACATTGCCATTTACAAGAATGTTCCTGGGGCCGATGGACTACACGCCGGGGGCGATGCTGAATGCACAGAAGACGAGTTTTGCCCCGATTTTCAATCGGCCGATGAGCCTGGGGACGCGGTGCCAGCAACTTGCGATGTACGTGGTTTACGAGAGCCCTTTGCAAATGCTGTCAGACAGCCCGTCGAATTATTTACGTGAGCCGGAGATGATGGAGTTTCTGGCGCCCGTGCCCACGGAATGGGACGAAACGAAAGTGCTGGATGCGCGAATCGCCGAATACGTATTGGTGGCGCGGCGAAACGGAGCTGACTGGTACGTCGGTGCGATGACGGACTGGACGCCGCGCGAACTGGAGGTTGATTTCTCTTTCTTGCCTGACGGCAAGTTCCAGATGGAAGCCTACCAGGACGGCGTGAATGCCGACCGCTACGGAAGCGACTACAAGCTGGTGAAGAGCCAAGTCAACAAGGCGAACAAGCTGAAAATTCAATTAGCGCCGGGAGGCGGCTGGGCGGCAAGAATTCATCCGTAGGCGCTCGACGCCGCCGATTCACGAGAGCAGTCGTTAATTACTCAGGCGCGCGGCTCGTGAACTTCGGTCCAGGCTAGTAGCCTTTCACTTTGATCACAAAATAAGTGAACTCATGCGCACCATCGAGCACGACCTGGTGGGGCACGCGAGCAGGAATCCGGACAACATCTCCGGCCGAAAGCTTCTGCCGGGCCCCGCCTTGAATGCTGCCGTTGCGCTTCTCATGAGGCGCGACGGTTTCTCCATTGAGATATGTGCCGCCCACGACGAGGGTCGCGGAGCCCGATTGCACGAAGAACACGTCCCCTTGGGTTTCGTGCCACTCGACCTGGCCGTCGGCTTCTCTGCGGACCAATAAGAATGCTTCATTGGGATAATCCGAGATTTGCTTCACGGCGAAATGATGCGGATCCGTGGCGGCGTCAGCGGCACGCGCTTGCGTAGCGCGCTGCAGGGCGGCTGGGGTCCAGTGCTCGAAGCCTTGCGGGACTGGCTCCTCCGATCTCACAACCAGGAGAGGAATGACAATCAAAGACAGCAGGCAAAGTCTCTTCATAGTTTTTCACCTCGGAGCTTGGTCAGGGTATTCCGATCCAAAGCAGGATACCTAAGACCTGCTCGATCATGGAGGAACAAAAATCGGGGCGCCCTCCTCGAAAAGGCGCCCCGATCCTTCCTCTTCTGCGTGGGGTTAGAAAAAGACTTTTAGTGCCAGTTGACCGATGCGCGGGTCAAAAGCCTGCTTAAGCGCGCCAAAGTTGCCTGTTGAGCTCCTCTTTATGAAGTTCGTATTGCACGAAGCGCCCGTCAAGGAGGTACCGCCTGTGATTAGGCACTCGTCATAATTCACGCGGTTGAAAACATTGAAAAACTCTGCGCGGAACTGCAGCTTCACACGTTCGGTGAACGAGAAGTTCTTGCCGAGCCCCATGTCCCAGCTATAGAGGCCTGGGAAACGCAGGCTTCCCTTGCCGATGTTCCCGAAGGTGCCATCTGGGTTGGCCAAAAAGGCTGCGGGATCGATCCAGTCTCGGCAGGCTCGAGTAGCTCCAGCGCAAGCTCCGAGGCCATACGGGCTACCGACGAGATTCGGACGGTCTTGCCCGAGTGCCGTGCGAGAGCCTGCGCTGGTGCTGCTAACTCCTGAAAGCAGCGTGATTGGCCGTCCGGTTTGCGCTGATACTAGACCACTGAACTGCCAACCGCCCAGAGTGTTACGGACGAAACCGTTTGTGTTCGTTAGAGTGGGCAGCTGCCATACGTACGATGCGACAAAGCGATGTTTGTGGTCGAACTCGGAAGGCCCATAGTCAAAGTCGTGCCGTAGCGGGTCGTCCCACGGTCGCGCCGAATAGGTTCCATCGAAGCCAAACAGCCCTTGTCCGGACGGCAAATCATCCATGCTTTTCGAAAACGTGTAGCTGCCGGTGAGTGTCAGGTTTTTCCCGCGGCGCTCGGTAGACAATTGCAGCGAATGGTAGCTGGAGTTGATATCGTAGGGAACTACTTGAAGGTCGCCAAACGTAACATCGGTCGTAGGCTTGATGGCATTGAGTCTCCTCACGTTCCCGGTATTCAAATTGCCCGTGCAGTTCGTGGTCGCAGATGACCCAACGGGACAGGGATCCATGTTGATGGTCTCGCCGAGGTGGTTTGTTCGAGACCCAACGTATCCTGCACGCACTAGGAAGCCTGCGGGCAATTGGCGCTCGATCAGAAGGTTCCAGTTATAGATTGTCGGTACGAGCCACTTGTTGTTCGGATCGAAGCTTACGTAAAGGTCGCCTTTACGGAACGCGGCATTGGGGGGAGGAGGAAGGGTAGCAGGGAACGGATAATTGGACGTCTGGTCGGTGCATCCCGGCTGAAGGCTCTGGGTAGCCGCCTGCGTGCACAGAGGGTCGCTGAAGGTCCCCGGAATTTGACCGCCCGTCTGCAAGAGGAGCTGCGGGCTAAACGGTGTCGAATCCACAAAGCGATTGTTGGTGATGCCCGGCATGCGCGTGTCAAAGAAGATTCCCGCACCGCCCCGCAGGCTGGTCTTGCTGTCGCCGAAGACATCCCAAGCAAAACCGATGCGTGGCGCGAAATTGTTCAGACTGCTTCGCAGGCCGTTGTCCGGCAAACCCGCGTCGCCGGGGAAGAAGAGCCCGGCGGGCGCGTTAGGAAAGACCGTGGAATGTACGCCGGCAACCAGGTTGGGCAACCGGAACTGGGTCCACCGGTTCTTGACCTCGCGCCAGGGGAGTCCCGGCTCCCAGCGTACGCCCAGGTTTACGGTCAGGCGCCGATTCAGACGAATGTTGTTTTGAATGTAAAGGCCAGCAAAGATGTCGCGGTTGTTCTTGAACTCTCCCGCGCCTTGCCGGAAAGCAGGGTTACCGCTGTAGTCCGACAGCTTGCCGGCCAGTAAATTTGCCAGGCCGTTGAAGCTGAATTCTGCTGGTTGGAAGAACTTGTTGTCCAGGTCCACGCGGCTACGCTCGAGCACACCTCCGAAGCGCAGGCTATGCTTACCCAATACCCAGCTAATATCGTCGCTCCACGTGAAGTTGTTGCGGACGAAGCTGGCGGAGGGGTTGTCGCCGAAATTGAACGCCCCGTTGACTCTGATCTGCTGGATGGCTTTCACCGGTTGGAAAGGCAGAGCAACGCCCAAATCCGCCACGCTAATCGCGTTGGCGGCAGGGCCTCGGCTAGCCTTTTCGCGTGAGTAGCTGAAGCGCGCGTCATTCACCAGGCGAGAGCTGAAAACGTGACTCTCATGAAGCAGGACGTTTTGCGAAACGATCGTTGAGCCGTCTCGATAGCTCAGAAAATTCGATGGATCAAACAGCGCACTTCGCTTAAAGCGGTCATAGGCGTAGCGTACCGAGAGCCGGTCGCCCGCTCTGAGTACGTGGTCGACCCGGCCCAAAATGTCGTGGAAGTCCTGCTGGTCCGCCTGGACAAAAGTAACCTGGCCGGTGACGGGGTCACCCACAGGGATACCCTGCAGAAGTTTAATGACTGCCGGATCGGTAGCGGTCGCCCCCTGTGCCGCGGTGGGGACAGTCTGAGTGCTTGGCAACCCCACGTTGCGAAAACGCGTGACCTGGTAGGCACCGAAGAAGAACGTCTTGTCGTGAATAATGGGGCCGCCAAAGGTGCCGCCGAACTGGTTGCGCTTGATTTGATCCCGGCCCTTATCTTTCAAGGGAACTGTCGACCCATCCGCCAGCCTTGCGGTCAAGGGCGCAAAGAAGTTTCTCGCGTTGAAGACCGAATTGCGCACAAACTCAAACACATCCCCATGGAACTTATTGCTTCCGGACTTGGTGATGACGTTCACAACGGCGCCAGCGTTCTGTCCGTATTCCGCGCTGTAATTGCTGGTTTGCACGCTGAATTCCTGAAGCGCATCTGGAAACGGAAATGGCTGGTTCACATTCGTATATTCGTCGACGTAGTTGCCGCCGTCTAACTGATAGCTGGTCATATCCTGTCGCGCCCCATTGACAGCAAAGGTTACAGCGCCGGGGAAGGTCTTGGTCGTGCCCTGGTCCGCCCCGCCATTTGGAGCCTGCACCGCTCCTGACGCAGTCAAAGTGAGCGAGGCCGCGTTCCGCCCATTCAAAGGCAGTTCCGTGAGGCGCTCCTCTTCCATTACGTGCTTGAGTGTCGAGGTCGACGTATCGACCTGCAGGGCGCTGCCTGTCACGGTGACGATCTCGGTCGTCGTACCGAGCTTCAGGCCAAAGTTGACCGTGAGCGTCTGATCCGCGAGCAAGCTAATGTTGTATTCCTTAGAAGTGCTGAAGCCCGCTGCTTCTACGGTGAGGTTGTATGTCGCGGGCCGGAGGGAGGGGATGACGTAGAGGCCCTCGGTGTCAGTAACGGCGGTGCGCGAGAAGGCCGTGCCCTCCTGGGTCGCGACGACTCTCGCGGAAGCAACCGCCGCCCCGCTAGGGTCGGTAACCCTGCCAACGATGCTTCCCAAGCCTTGCGCGTGCGCAAACAGAGGCGCGAACAGAAGAGCAAAAGGAACAACTAGCACATTCTTCTTCATTTCTCTTTTTCCTTTTCGCGGGCTGCTCGCGACATACGTCTCGACCATCCCCGTCTGTCGCGGCGTTCCGGGCGCCTTGACCACACAGCTACGCCCTTCGCACCATGAATTGAAGACGGCGCCGCACTCGTTTCGCACCATCACTTTGCTAGATAGTCGCTATCAATTACTTGAATCGATCTCGTGAGGGGACATTAGGAGCAGTGTCACTATGATGTCAATCCGGAAAATCTAAAGGGGTGGTTTAGCCAGACTAAATCTGCAGCGTTGCTAGCGTCTGGAGCGCGAACATTTCCAAACAACCCCACCATGCTGTCATCAGCCCGTCTTGCAGTTCTCCAGAAGGCGAGGTGATGTCGTCTCCTTCTCCATGGATGGGCGCCTTACACCTATCTTTCCGGACTTCCATTGCGCCCCTTGTCTCGAGGTATGGTTCTCCACTATATTTCGCGCGGCATGCCAAGAGAAAAGGATGAGCTTGTGAAGCAACCCGCGGGCCCGAAGGACTCCTCTCTGCCCAAGAGACGATGGGGTATCGCTGTGCTTCTGGGGTTTGGCGTACTCGTGAATTATTTCGACCGTGTAAACCTTTCGGTTTCCCGGGACGCGCTGCACGCGACGTTTGGGGTCTCCACGGTGATGTTTGGGTATTTGTTGAGCGCCTACAACTGGACATACGCAGCGCTGCAGCTCCCTTCCGGATTGCTGCTGGATCGATATGGTGTGAGACGCGTAGGCATCGTCAGCACGATTGTCTGGAGTGTGGCTTCGTTCGGCGCGGCCGTCTCTGCGGGAATCGGCGGCATGTTTGCATCGCGGTTTCTTTTGGGAATCGGCGAAGCTCCGACGTTTCCGGGCAATGCGAAAGCCATCGGCTATTGGTTTCCGGAAAAAGAGCGAAGCCTGGCGACGGCGATGTTTGATTCCATGGCGAAATTCGCCTCTGCGATCGGTGTTCCACTGCTGGGGTTGACGCTCCTGTATTTCGGATGGCGATGGAATTTTGCGGCCACGGGCATCATCAGCGCTGTGTATTTCGCGCTGTTCTACCTTTTCTATCAAAACCCGAGCGAAGATAAGTTACTGACGGACGCCGAGCGGGAATTCATCAAACGCGGAGGAGCGCAGCCGGAAGACCGAGCACGGGCCGCCAAAGGAGCGCCGCTTGGCTATCTATTGCGGCAACGGAGAGTTTGCGGACTGGCGCTGGGATTCGCATCGTACAACTACAGTTTCTATCTGTTTCTGACGTGGTTGCCCGACTATCTGGCGACAACACATCATGTTGATTTGCTGCACGCTGTTCTGTACACGAGTGTTCCCTGGCTGTTCGCGACCATCACGGACCTGGTGATCGGCGGATGGCTCGTGGACGCGCTGATACGGCGCGGATGGGATGCGGTGCGAGTTCGCCAAGGCGTCCTGATCGGGGGAACCACGCTGGGGCTCGGGATTCTTGGCGCAGCGCGGGCGCGGACTCCTTTGGAGGCGGTTTTTTGGATCAGCATCTCGCTGGGAGGATTGTCCGCAGCGTCGCCAGTGGGGTGGTCGATTCCTTCGCTGATTGCGCCACGAGAAAGCGTTGGCACGCTGGGAGGAATCATGAATTTTTGCAACCAGCTCTCGGGGATCACTGCGCCGATTGTTACGGGCTATATCGTGGCGGGGACGCAATCTTTTTCCTGGGCGTTTGCAGCGGCGGCGGCATTTCTTGTCGTGGGTATTGCGGGCTATGTTTTTCTTTTGGGGAATATGGAGCCGATTCCCGAGCCCGAGCCGGCGTGAAGCTATCGTCAACGCGCCGGAGCGTAATGTTTCGCCTTGTTGGTCCTTGAGTTAAACAAGTCGAAGCTTCCATCGGTCGAAGCCGTCAGCTTGAGATAGTTGGCGGCATCTTCTGGTGCCGAAAGATTGGCGATGAAGGGTTCAGGAGCGTTATGCGCAGGGCCGCCCTCTTCGGAGAAATGCAATTGCCACAGATCTTCGAGGTGAGGCGATGCCTTGATGATGTCCCAGGCGGAAGGCGTTCCGCCTTTTTTTGCGCCATTGTCCATGATGGCCACGCGAGGATCGATTCCGTACACCAGCGCGGGGCTGCTGCTCTGAAACCAGCCGTGATGAGAGACAATATAAATATCGATTTTGCCGAGCTTGTTCCTCGGACACATCAGTTCCATCTCTTTATCCCAAGTCAGGTCGCCCAAGTCTAAGAGTTTGAGCTTGCCGAAGGTGATCAGCGTTCCCAGAGAACGAGGATTTTCGGTTTGGTCCGCAGGACGTTGCTCGGAGTTTTTGCAGGCGGTGTTTTCCGCGCCGGCTCCCGGCAAAGGTGTGTCAATCAAGGCGCCGTCAGAACTTATCACGCTTACGCGCATACCCTGAATGGGCAAAACATCGCCGGGCCTGGCGGTAATCCGCTTGGACTTTCCTGTTCCTAAAACTTGCTGGTAGGCCTGCCAGCCTTGCACGGTCGGCCCGTTCGTAGTTTCGCGGTTATCGCCGTGATCGATGAATGCTCCTACCGGGATTCGGGCCACTAGTTGCGGCACACCTCCCACATGGTCGTTGTGAAAATGGGTGATCAGCACGTAATCAATCTTGCTGATCCCGGCCAGTTTAGCTGCAGCGACAATGCGATCGGCGTCACGGCCGTCGAAGCCGGGCCACCCTGTGTCAATGAGAAGGGATTGACCGGCTGGGGTCACGAAAAGCGTGGCCTGGCCGCCCTCGACGTCAACGAAATAGACTTGCAAAACCTTTTGGGCATCTTCCCATGGCATCGCAAACGCCACAGTTAGAAAGAAGAGGCTTAGTGATACTGCGAGAATGCCACGCCGAAATGAAGTTCTGGACATGTTTTCAACTCCTGGGATAACGTTTTCTACGTCTCCGAATTAGTTGGCCCTGCCGGTGCAAGTGCGCGCACCGCGCCGGTTGAGATGCCCCCATCTACAAGCAAAGTCTGCCCCGTCACATACCTGCTGGATTCCGCGGCGAGGAAAACGACGGCCGCGTCCAAGTCCTGAGGCTGCCCCGGTCGTTTGACCGGAATTCGATCGCAAAGATAATCGACCCATTCCTTACTTTCATAAAGTACCTTGTTCTGTTCCGTGCGAAACCATCCCGGCGCGAGGCAATTCACGGTGACGCCGTGCTTGCCCCAATCATCGGCCAGGCTCATCGTCAATTGCCGGATGCCGCCCCGGCTGGCCCCGTAAGGTGCGAGGCCTGCATAACCAGACACACTGGTTACGGAGCCGATATTGACGATGCGCCCATACCGGCGCGGAATCATGCGGCGCGCCACGGCTTGCGAGACGAAGAAACTCCCGCGGAGATTCGTGTCAAGAATCAGGTTCCAGTCTTCCCAGGAAATGTCGAGCGCCGACTTTCGAACATTGCAACCGGCATTGTTGACGAGGATGTCCAGGTGGCCAAATTCTTCTTCGGCAGTCGCAGCCATTCGTTCGATGCTGTCGTGGTTGCGGACATCAAGTTCCAGCGAAAGGGTGCGGCGGCCAAGCCCTTGCATCTCCTCCGCAAACGGCAACAGGCGAGCGCGCTCACGGCTGGTGAGCACGAGATCCGCCCCTGCCTTTGCGAGCGCGCGAGCAAAATACTGGCCTAGCCCACGGCTCGTTCCTGTAACGATCGCGACCCGACCACTCAGATCAAAGAGTCCGTCGCTCACGAAAACACCCCGGGCGTAAGAACAACCTTCATCAGGTTGGGTTCACGCGCATACAACCGTTCGAACCATTGTGGACCGTCATCCAGCGGCGCAATGGCGGTGATCAAAGGTTTTACTTGGATAGCTCCCGTTGCCAGAAGTTCCATGGCCTGCGGATATTCTCCTGCCGATGCGCACGATCCTTGCAGGCGGATTTGCCGTGTGACCACCTTTTGCAGCGGCAGAGTAACTTCCGGTAAAATGTTCCCGACCAATACAACGGTTCCACCCTTGCGAACCGAATCGATAGCGGCACCCACAGTCTCGTTTCTTCCCACTGCTTCAACCGCCGCGTCCACACCGACGCCACTGGTAAGCTGCAATACCTGCTCCCTGAGGCCAGCGTCGGCAGACAACACCGTTGTCGCACCGACTTCTTGAGCAAGTTTGAGCCGGGTGCTGTCGATGTCCGCTACGAGAACGCGGGAGCAACCCGCGACGCGCAGTGCCTGAAGAACGAGGAGTCCGATCATTCCCGCGCCGAGTACAAGAGCCGTGCTGTTGGGAGAAACTTGCGCCAAAGAAACGGCGTGGACCGCGACGGCCACGGCCTCCAGCATCGCTGCTTCTGCAAATGAAAGATTATCCGGCAGGCGATATACAATGCGAGAAGGAACAACAACATATTCGGCAAAGGCTCCCGCGCGACGATAGTCCGAGCAAGAGACTCCCATAACCTGGCGGTTATCGCAAAGATTCACTTCTCCGCGGCGGCAGGGACCGCAAGCGCCGCAATAGATGGTCGAATCGAATGTGACTCGGTGACCTTCCGCGAATCCTTTCACATCGGAGCCCACTGCGGCGATTCTTCCGGCAGCCTCGTGGCCCATGACAATGGGCGGGATACGGCGCCCCGACGAACCATCGTAGCCGTGGACGTCGCTACCGCAGATGCCACAGGCGGCAACGCGCACGAGAACTTCACCGGGATCCGGCGTTGGCTCAGGAAGTTCGGCAATCTCAAGATGCTTGTATTGCGAAAGCAGAAGAACTTTCATGCGCGCCTGGCACCCATTCGGAGTGAATCGCGTAAACGGCCATACTCTAGCGCACATCCTGCGCTTCTGGAACAACCAGAAGAACTTTTCATTTGAAACCAGAATCAGAAACATTTCTGTACAATGCTCGGAATTGATCGTCTAACGGGAGGAAAGCATGAAGAATCGCCGAGAATTCGTCCAGACCGCCCTGGCTGGCGCTGCCGGGCTAGCCTTCTCCCGCTGCGCGGGGATTTCAGCGGCGGCCGCGCAAGGTTTCGATTCTCGAGTGGAGATTCTCCTTGACGAATCCATAGGCTCGATTTCGCCCGATCTCTACGGTCATTTCACGGAACACCTGGGAGGCACCATCTACGACGGGGTATGGGTCGGCCCAAAATCCAAAGTTCCAAATACCGGCGGCATCCGCAACGAGCTGGTTGATCAAATGAGAAAAATCAAGGCGCCCGTAGTTCGCTACCCGGGAGGATGCTTCGCAGACAGCTACGACTGGCGTGATGGCATTGGTCCATTCGAAAAACGTCCGCGGCGCACGAATTTCTGGATAGAAGCGGAAAATGACAAGTCGCCGGCCAGCCATAAATATGAACCCAACGAATTCGGCACCAATGAGTTCGTCCGTTTCTGCAAACTTATTGGCGCGGAGCCGTACCTCGCTGCCAACGTTCGCAGCCTGCCCGCTTCGGAATTTTACCGGTGGGTGGAGTACTGCAATTCTCCGGCAGGCAGCACCACGCTTGCTGAGGAGCGCGCCAAAGCCGGATCCGCGCAACCGTACAACGTGCGCTACTGGGGCGTAGGAAATGAATCCTGGGGGTGTGGCGGGAACTTTACGCCTCAAGAGTATGCCGCTGAATTCCGCAGATACTCGGCTTGGGTGCCTCACTACGGCCGATCGTTGTCGTTGATCGCCTCTGGTCCCAACTCGGATGACTGGAACTGGACTCGCGGCTTCTTCGAGGAGATGGTTCGCAAAGGGCCCTCGCAGTTCAGCACCATCTACGGTTGGGCGCTTCACCACTACGCATGGAATCTTAGCCGGGGGCGAACAGCCGATTGGGAAAAAGGAAAGGGGGAGGCAATTCAATTTGATCCCGTGGACTGGTACGAGATTCTGCGCGAGGGTGAACGCGTGGAGGGACTGATTCTGGGGCACTGGCAAGTCATGGGCGAGTTTGATCGAGAGCATCGCGTCAAAATCGTCGTGGACGAGTGGGGCCCGTGGTACCGGCCCGGCAGTGAAGCAACGCCAGGGGACATCCTCGAGCAAAGTCCAACGCTGCGGGACGCGGTGTTCAGCGCTATGACTCTCGATATTTTTAATCGTCACGCCGGCAAGCTTCACATGGCTAACTGCGCTCAGCTCATCAACTGCCTGAACAGTCTGTATCTCGCTCACGAAGATCGCTTTGTAGTTACGCCCGTCGGCCATGTGTTCGAAATGTACGCAGGCCACCAGGGAGGAGCATCGCTTCGGACAAGCTTCTCGGCGCCTTCCGTGCAGTACGACCGGGACGGCAAACCGGCAGCTTTTTGGGGACTGAACGGTTCCGCTTCCCTTCATGGCAAGGATTTGCTAGTCACAGTTGTGAATCCGCATACGACCCAGGCCCGTGAGACGGAGGTGGCGATTCGAGGAGGCTCAGCTAACTCTGCGATGGCAGTAACTCTGTCGCATGCCGACATTCATGCGCGGAATACTTTCGACAATCGCGAATCCGTGATTCCTCAAAAGAAAGCGAGCGTCGTCCGGAACGGGATTGTAGCCCACACCTTTCCTGCTGCCTCAGTGACCGCGCTCTCCATTCGCTTAACATGATCGGATTGTTCGCCGTCTACACGTTCGAACTGCGGATCGCATCGCAGACTGCGTCAGTGACTTCTCGTGTCGTTGCTTTGCCGCCGAGGTCCGGGGTATGAATACCGGAAGCTGTCACTCGTTCCACGGCCTGCATCAATCGCTGGGCAGCATCTTTCTCGCCCAGATGCTCCAGCATTAACGCACCGGTCCACAGCGCGCCAATAGGATTGGCAATTCCTTTGCCCGTGACGTCGAAGGCTGCTCCGTGAATGGGCTCAAACATGGATGGAAAGCCCCTTTCTGGGTCCAGGTTGGCGGTCGGGGCGATTCCCAGGCTGCCGGCAAGGGCCGCAGCCAGGTCGGACAAGATGTCGGCGTGGAGATTTGTAGCTACGATGGTGTCAAGGCTGGAAGGCTTTCCGACCATGCGCGTGGTCATCGCATCTACGAGCATCTTGTCCCAGGTGACATCCGGAAACTCCTTGGCGACTTCCGCCGCGATCTCGTCCCACATCACCATGCCGTGCCGCTGGGCGTTGGACTTCGTGACAACGGTCAGTAGCTTTCGTGGGCGCTCTTGTGCAAGCTTGAAAGCAAATCGCATGATCCGCGTCACCCCACGTCGGGTGAAGATCGCCGTTTCCGTGCCGACTTCTTCTGGAAAACCGCGGTGGGCGCGTCCGCCTTGCCCGGCGTATTCGCCTTCGGAGTTTTCGCGCACGATGACCCAGTCGAGATCGCCGCGCTTGCAGTCGCGCAAGGGCGATGACAAACCTTGCAGGATGCGCGTCGGCCGAAGATTGATGTACTGGTCGAAGCCCTGGCAGATCGCCAGCCGCAAACCCCAGAGCGTTATGTCGTCCGGGACGTCAGGCGCGCCTACGGCGCCAAAATAAATCGCACTGAAAGCCCGCAAGCGATCCAGTCCGTCTTTCGGCATCATCGCGCCGTGCTTCTTGTAATAGTCCGAGCCCCAGGGAAACTTTTCTATATTCAAATGAAAGCCGCCAACCTTCTGCGCAAGCCCCTGCAATACCTCAAGACCTGAAGCTATCACTTCGGGGCCGATGCCATCCCCAGGGATGACTGCAATCGCATGCTCTCGCATTTGAAACTCCTGGAACAGATTAGCTGATGAGACAGACTCTAGGTGACCGGAATTCCATCATCGTGCTCTGTCTCGAGTGAAATCATTTTTTGAGGGAGAAGGCCCACGTCCGTCCTCGGTTACTACGCAACGCACATTTTGATCCGCGAAATGCCAAAAATGGTGCAGGATACCCCCGCCGATCTCTAAGTACATACGAATCGAGCCACTATGCCCGTCACACCCCCCGACTTGAAAGTTGATCAGCGCGCGCGAAAACGAATCGCGTGGCGACTCCTCCCCTTTCTGTTCCTGCTTTATGTCATCGCTTTTCTGGACCGCATGAACGTCGGCGCCGCGGCCCTCCAGATGCCGGGCGACCTGGGCTTCAACGACCGAGTGGTCGGTCTTGGAGCCGGCATGTTCTTCCTCGGTTACCTGGTACTGGAAATCCCTGGCGCGCTGATCGCCGAGCGGTGGAGCGCACGCCGCTGGATCGCTCGCATCATGATTTCCTGGGGAATCATAACTGTGGTCATGGCCTTTATCCACACGGCCCGGGAATTTTACCTGGTACGGTTCCTTGTGGGTGCCGCTGAGGCGGGCTTCTTCCCTGCCGTCATTGTTTACATCTCGCACTGGTTCCGAGCTGAGGATCGCGCCAAGGCCGTGGCGAGTTTTTACGCTGCCAATCCTCTTTCTTATGTCATCGGCTCGCCTCTCGCCGGCTGGCTGCTCGGGATCTCCTGGCTGGGTCTGAAAGGCTGGCGATGGCTATTCATACTGGAAGGAATTCCCGCGATCCTCTTCGGTGTAATCACCTTCTTCTACCTCACGGACTGGCCGCGGCAGGCCAGCTGGCTCCGGGAGGACGAGCGCGATTGGATCACCCACCAGTTGGAGCAGGAAAAGCAGGCAAAACAGAGGGTCCGCTCCTATACTATTTGGCAAGCCCTGTCACAACGCGATGTCATTCTCCTGACGCTGTGTTATTTCTGTGCAACCACAGGAGGCTACGGGATTGCGTTTTGGCTCCCTACCATTCTGAAACGCCTCTCCGGTCAAAGTGACATTCGGATTACCCTGTTCGCTTCGCTGCCGTATCTTGCCGGGTTTCTGGTGCAGCAGTTAAACGGCTGGCACTCCGATAAGGCTGGTGAGCGTCGCTGGCACGCCGCGGTCCCCATGTTTCTTTGCGGACTAACCTTGTTGCTGGCTGTTATTTTTGGCTCAAACATCAAGCTCGCGGTCACTTTGTTTACTCTGGTAGGAGCCTTTTATTTTGCGTTCCACCCCTGTTTTTGGGCAGTTCCAACGGCTTTTCTAACGGAGTCGGCTGCCGCCGCATCCATCGGATTGGTTAATTCACTGGGAAATCTCGGAGGCTTTGTCGGTCCGTTGATGATGGGCTACTTGGTTCACCGGACGCGGTCCTTCAACGCTGGACTGTTGTACTTGGTGGGAAGTCTCTGCCTCTCCGGCATTCTGATGCTTACCGTTGGGGTAGGACGCCGCCGCGTTCCCCCAGCCTAGCGGAGGTCCGGCAACCTAAAGAAAGCTTCTTCTCCTTTTCTCCCGGCATGTAGTTTGGATCCTCAGTGAATCTGGGGTTCAGGGATGGGAGCGGTGCCCTCCAAAAAGTCGAAGTCGCATCCCTCATCAGCCTGCTTAATGTGCTGCATGAATAGCTTGCCGTACCCGCGCGGATAAATTCCCTCTTTCGGCCGCCAGGCTGCGCGCCGCCGCGCAAGCTCTTCGTCATTCACGCGCATGTTCAGTTGGCGCGCGGCTACGTCGAGTTCGACAGTATCCCCTTCCTTCAGCAACGCAAGCGGCCCGCCGACGAAGGATTCTGGCGAGACGTGCAGGACGCAGGCGCCGTAACTCGTGCCGCTCATTCTCGCATCGGAAATACGCACCATGTCGCGTATCCCGGCCTTCAGGAGTTTTTGCGGAATAGGGAGGTTTCCCCATTCGGGCATTCCCGGCGCGCCCTTCGGGCCGGCGTTACGCAGCACCAGCACGCTGTTGGCATCGGCATCGAGGGCAGGGTCATCGATCCGCGCGTTCATTTCATCGAAGTTGTCGAACACGATGGCGCGACCCGTGTGCTTCAACAGCTTCGTTTCGGTGGCAGAAGCTTTGATCACCGCTCCGTTAGGTGCGAGATTACCGTACAGAATGGCCAACCCGCCGGATGCAAGAACGGGGTTATCCAAAGTGCGGATGACATCCGTATTGTAAATTTCCGCTCCGGCAATATTTTCCCCCAAAGTTTTCCCAGTGATGGTCAAGCAGCTCAGGTCCAAATGCGGGGCCAGCACTCGCAGCAACGCTTGTAATCCACCTGCGTAGTAGAAATCCTCCATGAGGTATTTGCCGCTCGGACGCAAATTGGCCAGCATGGGCGTCTTCCTGGAAAACTGATCGAAGCGGTCGAGCGCCAGCTTGATTCCTGCGCGCCCCGCCAATGCCAGCATGTGGATCACTGCGTTGGTGGAGCCTCCCAGGCCAAACACCGCTGCAATCGCGTTGTTGAAGGAAGCGTCACGCAAAATATCCCGCGGCTTCAAGTCTTCCCACACCATTTCTACGATGCGCCGGCCCGAGCGGTTGGCCATCTTGGCATGGTTGGAATCCACCGCAGGTATCGCGCTCGCGCCGGGGAGCGAGAAGCCGAGCACTTCGGCGATGCTGGTCATGGTGGAGGCTGTACCCATGGTCATGCAAGTTCCTGCCGAGCGGGCGATGCCGTCTTCGATCTGCGTCCAGGCTTTCAGATCGATATTTCCCGCGCGCCGTTCCGCCCAGTACTTCGACACATCCGATCCACTGCCCAATATTTCACCATGCCAGTTGCCCCGAAGCATCGGGCCGGCCGGAATATAGATCGCAGGCAGATTCATGCTGATGGCGCCCATCAAGAGCGCCGGTGTCGTCTTGTCGCAGCCCCCCATGAGCACGCAGCCATCGGCCGGGTAGGAGCGCAACAATTCCTCTGTCTCCATCGCCAGAAGGTTGCGATACATCATCGTGGTCGGCTTCTGAAACGTTTCGCCAAGCGTGAACGCAGGCATCTCCACCGGAAATCCCCCGGCCTGCCACACGCCCTTTTTGACATCCTCCGCGCGTTGTCGTAACAGACTGTGGCACGGGTTGATGTCGCTCCAGGTGTTGATGATCGCGATCACGGGTTTCTCCGCGTAGTCGGCTTGCGTGCAACCCATCGAAGCGGCCCGCGAACGATGCCCGAAGGAACGTAAATCATCGGGGCCGTACCAGCGATAACTCCTCAATGACTTGGGATCTTTTGGCGGCATAGAATTCCTTGCGATACGCGTGAATCAGTTCTGTAGACCGTAGAACTTTGAAATCGAGCGGTCAACAACCATTGCTGACTGCAAAGCGGTGTATTGTAGGAGGCGCGAATTTGCGGTGTCAAATGCTGTGCATTAAACATCTGATTTGATTTTTCTAAACTGCGCTTGTCGGACAATGCCCGCCTTGATTGTGGTGTAATGGCCTCGCCACTCGAACCCATGAGAACCGACACTATCCTGGCCCTGGCCGATCCCGCAGAGCCGCAGCTTGCGATGCTGCAAATGAAACTAGCGGGAGTGAAGACTGTCGTCGGAGATTCCGTCGAAGCATTTGAGCACACAGCCGCCGATGCCAGTGTGCTCTTCAATTGGTCGGGTTCACTGGCACTGTTTCGAAAGGTGTTTGGAATTTGCCCAAACTTGCGATGGGTGCATTCTCGCTCCGTGGGCTTGGAGAGAGCGCTGTTTCCCGAGCTGATGGACAGTCCCGTGCCGCTCACGAATGGGAGCGGGGTATTCAGCGCATCGTTGGGCGAGTTTACGCTGGCCGCCATCTTGCATTTCGCGAAGGACTTCCGCCGCATGATCCGTAATCAGCAGGCGGGCGTGTGGGAGGCCTTCGACGTAATGCCAATTTCGGGCCAGACCGTCGGAATCATCGGATATGGCGACATCGGCCGCGCCATTGCCGCAAGGGTGCGGCCAATGGGGATGAGAGTTCTTGGGGTCAAGCGGAATGCTTCGTCGTTGACTGGCGCCGATCACATGGTCGAGCAAATCTATAGACCGGAGCAACGCACTGAAATGATTTCGCGCTGTGATTATATAGTTGTAGCAGCCCCGCTAACTTGTGAAACGCGTGGCATGATCGGTGAGCCGGAATTCGCGGCGATGAAGCCCACGGCGGTGGTGATCAATGTCGGCCGAGGCCCGGTGATCGACGAAACTGCGCTCGTCAGCGCGCTTTCCAATGGACGAATCAAAGGCGCCGCGCTGGATGTTTTCGATCAGGAGCCGTTGCCGCAAGGTCACCCCTTCTACAAACTGGAAAATGTTTTGCTTTCTCCCCATTGCGCCGACCATACGCCCGACTGGCTGGACAACGCCATGCAGTTCTTCATCGCGCAATTTGAACGGTTCCGGAAAGGCGAGCCGTTGCTGAATGTCGTTGATAAAAAATTGGGATACTAACCGGCGAGACCCAATGCCCACCCTGTCGGTACGCCGCTTTCAATTTAGCCCTTGAACCTCGCGCCAGATAGACGGCTCAACTGGTATGCCGTTCGCCATGTTTTCCTTTCGGGTTCGTAACACCCGCTCGCCCGGGTATCGCACCTGCACTCCATCCGCAACCGAAGACGATTGCAGATGCTCCACGATCTGGTCGGCGAGGCTCACCGAAGTACTGGCTCGATCGACGGAAGATAGATCAACGGCGATGAACACCTGCGAAAGATCCGTTTCTCGTTCGGTGTCTGCCGGGATCTGATAGGTGGCGCAGCCACCTGACAGTAGTGCGCCAACCATGTCCAACATCAACGCCAAACCGGAGCCCTTCCAGTAACCGATGGGCAGCGGGCGCTTCGATGCTTCGATCGCCGCAGGATCTCGCGTGAGCTGTCCCGCGGCGTCGAAGCCGCCTTCGACAGGCAATTGCTCGCCACGCATTCGATAGGACACGAGAGTGCCGTAGGAGAATTGCGACATGGCCATATCGAGAACCACATGGCCTTTAGCTCGCGGCACCGCAATGATCAAGGGATTGTTGCCGACACGCGGATCGCTGGCTCCCCACGGCGGCAGATTTGCCATTGTATTGGTCCAGCAGATTCCGATGGCTCCCGCCTCGGCTGCCTGCCAGCCGTAGCTGCCGCCGCGCATCCAATGATTTGTATTGGCCAGGGCCACGCAGCCAATTCCGTGCTCACGAGAGAGTGCGATCGCTCTGTCCATGCACCGGTAGGCATTCAAGTTGCCGGGACCTCTTTTTCCGTCCCATCTTTCCAGTGAACCAGAGCGCGCGACCAACTCCGGCTCAGCATCAACTGCAATGATTCCATTTCGAATCATCCGCGCAAATTGCGGAAACCGGTTCAGGCCGTGCGAATAGACTCCGTCCCGGCTGGCTTCCGCGAAGAGTCGCGCGCAAAGGCGGGCGCGCTGCTGCTCGAAATTCAGGTTGAGCAACACCCGCAACAGACCATCAAACAATTCATCATAGGGTATTCTCATGGATTTGTTTCCCCTACAGTGCCCAGGCAACCGCACTGTACACCAAGACTCGAATCGCAAACGCTCAAGTCTTCCTAAACATGCTCTTAAGAAAATTTGAAATGAAAACGCACACAAAACATTTTGAGCTGATGTTCGATTGTTGTAGTCTCCGACCGGAATGAAATCTCTCTGTACTGTTTTCCTCGTGCTGCTGGCGGTCCCGTGTTTTGCCGCGGACTTGAGCGGAAACTGGGTGGTCCGCGATCCCCTGCCGGACGGCACCTTCCGCACCACCTATCTGGATCTCCATCAAGAAGGCTCTCGCATAACCGGAACCATCCGCGTCACGCAGTTTTATTTCAAAATTGTCGAGAGCACGGGCGGGCCTGATGGCTTTACGCTCACGGGTAGCATGATGGACGGGACCAATGAGCGCGGCGTCAACTACGAAGCCAAGCTTGTGGGTGACGAGTTGCACGTGGCGACCCGGCGCCGCCCCGACTCCGAGCTCATCCAGATGGTCGCTCATCGCGCCCCACCTGGCGAAGGCGCGTACCCCGCGCGCCTCCCACTGCCTGCGATTCATAAGGTGGCTGACAACGGACTTGCCAGAACGCCTCCGATGGGCTGGAACAGTTGGAACAAGTTTGCGGGGCGCGTGGATGACGCCGCAGTCCGTGCGATGGCCGATGCCATGGCCACCAACGGGATGAAAGAGGCCGGCTATCAATACATCAATATTGACGACACCTGGGAGGCGGGCCGCGACACTCGTGGAAATATCACGACCAATACGAAATTTCCCGACATGAAAGCTCTCGCCGATTACGTGCACGCCAAAGGTCTCAAGATCGGCATCTACTCTTCACCGGGTCCAAATACTTGCGCGGGATACGAAGGCAGCTACGGCCATGAGGAACAGGATGCGCGAACGTACGCCGCCTGGGGCATTGACTATCTCAAGTACGACTGGTGCGGTGCGCGCAACATCTACACTGATCAGGAGATGCGCGCGCTCTACCAAGTCATGGGCGATGCGCTTCTCAAAACTGGGCGCCCCATTCTATACAGCCTCTGCCAGTATGGCCGCGCCGAGGTGTGGAAGTGGGGCGCCGACGTAGGTGGCAATGCCTGGCGCACTACGGGCGACATCCGCGACACCTGGGACTCGATGACCACCATTGGTTTTTCGCAGGACGAGCTGGCTCCGTGGGCCGCGCCGGGACACTGGAACGATCCGGACATGCTCGAAATTGGCAACGGCGGCATGACCGACGACGAATATCGAACACATATGAGCTTGTGGTCGATTCTTGCCGCGCCACTGCTCGCCGGAAACGATTTGCGCAACATGACTCCGGCCATCCTGGAGATTCTCACCAACCGCGAAGTCATCGCCATCAATCAGGACAAGGATGGCAAGCAAGGCCGACGCATTACTAAATCCGGAGACCAGGAAGTATGGGCCAGGCCGCTATCCGGCGGCGCGCAGGCGATTGGATTATTCAACAGGGGAGGCTCGCCTGCAAAGATCACTGTAAACTGGCCGGACCTGGGCCTGAATTCTGCACCCACGCATGTCAGAGATCTCTGGGCCCACAGCGACCTGAAGCTGGATGGCGCGGAATACTCGGTGATGGTGCCACCACACGGCGTAGTGCTGCTGCGAGTGTCCAAGTAATCGGGCGTAGGTGGTCCTGCGCCCGCTCAGCGGCCGTGCACTCCATGAGGGTATGAGAATTCCCCGAGAAAGCTCTTAGATTCTCGCGTCTGGTGTGTTGAAATCACGAACCGGGGCCCACCCGATCATTTGCCCGCGTAGCTAACCCGCCAGATAGACTTCGAGCCGTCATCAGTCACCAGCAGCGAGCCATCCGGAGCAACGGTCACGCCAACCGGACGCCCCCAAACGTGTCCGTTATCCACGACGAATCCCGTCATGAAGTCTTCGTATTCGCCACTTGCATGCCCGGTCTGATGCAATGGCACACGAATCAGCTCATATCCCACGCGAATTGATCTATTCCAGGATCCATGCTCGGCAGCGAAAATATCGCCCTGGTATTCCGCCGGAAATTGCTTGCCGTCATAGAAAGTAATCCCCAACGAGGCGTTGTGCGGATGAAGGATCACGTCCGGCGTGATGACTTTGTCCTTCAGTTCGGGATGCTTGCCGTGATGTCGCGGGTCCTGGTGTCCGCCCATGTACCACCAGGGCCAGCCGTAAAAGCCACCCTCTTGCACATGGGTAATGTAATCCGGGACCAGATTGTCCCCCAGCGCGTCGCGTTCGTTCACCGAACACCACAACTCGCCGGTCTTTGAATTGATCGCCATCCCCACGCAATTGCGGATGCCGTAGGCGTAAACGCGCATCGCCGAGCCATCCGGATTGAACTCGAGGACATCCGCGCGATTCTTCTCCGCAGGCGTCGTATCGGGGTCGTCAACATTCGAGGCGGAGCCCACCGAAACGAACATCTTCTTGCCGTCGGGCGTGAACTGAATGTCCCGCGTCCAGTGGCCATCGCCAGCCGGCACGTCCGCGATGTGTTCCGCAGGCCCACGCGCCTTCAAATCCCCGTTCTGATAAGGAAAGCGCAGTATCGCGTCCGTGTTCCCAATGTAGATCCATTGCGGATTCGGCCCCGGCGGATAGAAATTGACGCCGAACGGGCGGTTCAAGCCGGCAGCGAAAATCTCCGCCTGCTCTGCCTTGCCCTCGGACGTGACTCCCCGAAAGACCCGCACGTCCCCCGTGTGGCTCTCCGTGACGAAAAAATCGCCGTTGGGCGCGGTCCGAATTTGCCTTGGATCATCAAGGCCTGACGCATAGAGCTCTACTTTGAATCCAGCCAGAACCTGCGGCCACGCGTCCTTTGGACGCGGCACAAGTTGAGGGCCATTGCCCGCCGACGCAGTGGCGAAGGGTGCGGGCAGGTCCTTTAATGCGACCTTGCGAATCTTCCCCGGCTTCTCGAAGCGGTAGTCCGTGAACGGGGCTTTCGGCGGGGGCGCGCTCACGCCCGTCGCGGCAGCTTCAGCGGGGGTAGTGCGCACCCGGGGCGAGCCGGGTTTGGAGCCGCCAAGCACTCGGATATAGGTGACGATCTGCCATCTCTGTTGTCTTGGCAGGTTCGACCAAGAAGGCATGCCGTTGTTCACGTCGCCCTTGGTGATGTACCAGAAGAGTTCGCCGTCGCTGGCGGATTGCGCACGGCCACTGGCCAACGCCGGTATGTTGCCCGAGCCTTCTCCGTTTTCGCCATGGCAGCGCGCGCAGCGGAGATGATACAGCAGCTTTTCGGAAGCCAGCCGCTGGCCCTCATAAGGATTCTTCACTTCCTTGGCCGACGCCGGCGCATTATGGAAATTCGGGTTCTGCGCTTGCACTGGGGGACACCCCAATAGCAGCGCCGCCACGCACATCGCCAGCGAGCTGGCAAACATCTGGCCAAATGATTTCAAGATTGTCCTCCGCGAATGGGAAGCCGAGTCTCAAATATGATGCAGCAGCGCCTACTAAGATTGCCCTTGCGAATCAGAAACGGGTGCCCGCAAGTTTGTCCAGGCCTCGGCATTCGAACGAAAGAGGCGGGTAACATCCCGCTGAATGTCGCCGCGCGTGACACCTCGCCCATCCTCCGACAGAAGACGATAGGTGTCTGAGAGGATACGCGCCAGCGTCCTGCGCGTGTTATTCCATTTGTAGATCACTTGCTCAAGCACGCGGGCATCGGAATGTTGCGGAATGAAACTTGTTCCCAGCATCTCGATACGCTCGCGAGTGATTTCCTCCACGATCGAGGGATTGTTCATAAACCACCAGCAACCGAATGGCATCAAGTTGCTGAACTTCCTCGCGTAAACGCAAAGTTCGTGCTGGTTCTCCCGGCTAAGCACACTTACCAGAAAACGATTGGCGGGAAACTCGCGGCACAGATTCTCCAGTGCCCGCAGGTCCGCTCTGCCCACGGCATCTCCCGCCAAACGCAGCGCCGGATTGACCTGCTTCCGCACGCCAATCATGAGCGAGAGCGGCAGGTCCAATTCGCGGCAGACAGGCAGCACCGCCTCTTTGAGCAATCGATTGCCAACAGTCTCTTGGGGATATTCGAAAGTGTCCGGCAGCGAGACCGCCATGTACACGGGTTGCATGCGTTCGTACCAGTCCACCAGGAACCGCCGCACTTCCGCCGGGGACTTCCCCGATGCCTGCTCGTCAACGCGGTAGCCTTGACCGGCCAAAACTTGCCAGTGCCTCGACCAGTTGCATAAGATCCGATCCAGCCGCAGCGCCGCGCGATATTGCCTATGGTTCCCGGCCCCCTTCAACCAGACTGCGGATTCCTCCGGATCGAGTGGATCGTTCGTCATCACCACGATGCTCACGCCCGCCATCTGAAGTACGCGGCGAACGTGGGACTCGATCGATTGCGCTTCGAAGAAAGACCTCGCCTCCGCCAGGTCCGGACGGTCCGTGGGGAGTTGGAAGGCTTTGAGTACGGCAACTACCCCGCGCGTGGCTTCCGAGACCGGCGTATTTTCGACGAATAGAGTCCGCCATATGACATCGGCTTGTTCGCGCTTGGAAAGAGACCAGTACTCCTCGGGCCTGGTGTCGGAAGATCGGAAGAATTCAGCTTCGAGATAATGATAAGTCAGTAGTTCGTCGATGCCCCACAATCCGAGCTTGCCGAATGCCGGAGCAAACAAGTGCGTGTGAATGTCGACGAATTGCGTGGCGGCGAGCACATCTTCTACAGTCGAAGAAATCTGCCCATCCGTCAGGGGTTCGCCATTGCTGGAGACTGGAACCTGGCCCGTTGATTTGAGAAACGCTGTTCTCATGCCTTGCACCAACTCTTGCTGCCCTTAGGCATAGTTATCCTGGCGTGCCCACGGCTCGTGTGCCGTCGACGGCCGCAGTATATGAGGTTAGAACGATGCCTCGACTAAACGTCTGAGCAGTAATCCCTTCGGGGTCACGAATATGGAAGAGTACAAACCGTTCGCCAGCATGTCAAATTGTAAGAACTGAAGATACGATTCAGCGGAACTTAACGAATATCAACGGCACCCCGTATACGGCCACCCTTCTCTTCTTTATTCACCTTTTTGTTCGCATTTTGGCGCGTTTTTTATGCCTCGGTTGGCCCCGCTGGCTTGTAACCTCGGACGGCAAAGTAAAGGACATAGGAATAGCAAATCAATGGAACTAAAAACGCTTTTTGTATGGAACTTGCGTCGGAGATATAGCCCATGACGGCGGGGACAATCGCGCCTCCAATGATGGACATGACCAGCAACGCGGACCCGAGCTTGGTGTAAGCGCCGAGATTCTTCACACTGAGCGCGAAGATGGTGGGGAACATGATGGAATCAAAGAAGCCGAGCAGCACAACGGCCCAGACGGGGGCCGCTCCAGATCCCGCGATAGCCGTCAAAGTACACAGGAACGCGCAGGCCGCGAAGAATCCCAGCAACCTGGGAGGAGCGATTCGTCTCATCATTGCGGACCCGGCAAAACGGCCCACCATGAAGCCGATCAGGTGCCATTTCAGAAAATTGGCGGCCACTTTTTCGGGCGTGTTGGGCAAGGTGTGCTGGGTAAAGCGAATCACGAAGCTGGTCACGCCGACTTGCGCTCCCACATAAAAAAATTGCGCGACGACGCCCTTAACCAAATGCTTGTATCGCCAAATCTCCCAGCGCTTCCGAGGAACATTTTGCGGCTCCAGTAAAGTTCCTCCGCTCACTTCGCGAATCTCGGGCAAGTGGGCGAAGTACAGCAGTGCCGCCACGAGTAAGAAAAGCGCAGTGATTGCCAGATACGGCTCTCTGACGCGGCTGGCTTCCAGCGCTGAGTACGCCGCCGATTGTTCCGGGGTCATGGCAGAGAGCTGACTGGCGGAATATTCGATGCCGGAAAGGATGAACGCCCGGCCGATGATGGGAGTCACCACAGCTCCGACGGCATTGAAGGACTGCGCCAGGTTCAGCCGGCGTTCAGAAGATTCCGGCGGTCCAAGAATGGTAACGTACGGGTTGGCCGCGACCTCCAGTACCCCCTGCCCGCAAGCCATCACGAACAATGCAAAAAGGAAGAAGCCGTACAGCCCGATCGAAGCCGCAGGGATGAATAGAAACGCTCCGGCCGCGCAGGTGAGCAAACCCAGCAAAATGCCCTTCTTGTACCCGATCCGTTCCATCAGCCATCCGGCGGGCAAAGCGGCCAGAAAGTAGCCGCCAAAAAACGCAGACTGGATAAGCGAAGACTGCAGGTCCGTAAGCCGGAAAGCCTTCTTGAGATGCGGGATCAGAATGTCGTTGAGATTGACGCCGAGCGCCCACATGAAGAAAAGGCTGGTGACGAGCACAAACGCCATGATGTAGCGTCGTTCAGTAAGCGGCGCAGAAGGATTGTTCATTTTTCTCCGTTACGTTAGTGCGCGATCGAGATGAACGTAACCGCCGTCGACATACAGGTGTTGACCGGTGATATGGCTGGCTCTCGCGGAGAGCAGAAAAACGACCATGGCGGCGATTTCTTCGGAAGTGGTCATTCGTTTCCCGAGTGGAATCTTGGAGACAATCGTTTTCAACTTGTCTTCGGGATTGGCGAATGTGCTCAGCCATTGCTGGTACAGCGGCGTCATCACTTCTGCGGGAACGACCGCATTTACACGGATTCCATAGGGCAGAAGCTCCGCGGCCCACTCACGAGTCAGGGCGAGGATCGCGCCTTTGGACGCTACATAGCCGGAAGTTCCTCCCTGGCCCGTGACCGCGGTCTTCGAACTGATGCTGACGACGGATCCGCCTGTGCGCTTCAAATGTGGCACCGCGTAGTGCGCCATGTTGTAGTAGTGCAGCAAATTGCGCTGGAGCGACGCGACGAATTGGTCGGGAGTGCCTTTTTCTAAGCTGACGCCGTCATTCACGCCGGCATTGTTCACCAGTGCATCGATTCGACCGAGTTTCTTCAGCGTTTGCTCGACGGCGCCGGAACAGGCCTCGGCAGTCGCGAGTTCCGCGACAACTACGTAGCTGACGCTGCCGCGTTGTCGCAAGTCCGCGTGCAGTTTTTCTGCCGCTTCTTGATCGCGGTCCACGATTACCGGAATCGCGCCTTCTTGCGCAACGGTCTGCGCGATGGCAGCGCCAATGCCTTTGGCGCCTCCCGTAATGAGTATCACCTTGTCCTTCAGCTCCAGGTCCATGAAACGAGTTCCCTCCGGCCGCCAATGCGCGGACCAAGGTTGCGCGAGAACTGGAACCCTTGCCTTTCGAGAAGGACTGAGAAGTGTGGAACGATCTTGTTCATTGAAAAAGGCTCACCCGCGGAGATTCAACCAACCTCCGTCTATCGGATAATCCACCCCGGTGATGAACGCGGCCTCCTCGGAGCACAGGAAAAGAGCCAGCGCGGCAACTTCGTGCGGCTCTCCCATCCTGCCGATGGGTTGTGCAGCGGAGAGCTTTGCGAACATTTCATTTTCCTTGCCTGGGTAATTGCGCTGCAGGTAGCCGTCGACGAACGGCGTGTGGACTCTCGCCGGAGAGATGCAATTGCAACGGATCTTGTGCTGAAGATAGTCCTTGGCTACAGAAAACGTCATCGCAATCACGGCACCTTTGCTCATCGAGTAAGCAAAACGGTCAGCCAGCGCCGACGAGCCCGCGATCGACGCCATGTTCAGAATCACACCACCACCGTTCTCTTTCATATGCCCAATGCACGCCTGCATGCAGTTGAAGAACCCTTTTACGTTGACCTCGAAGAGTTTGTCGAAGTCGCGCTCGGTTGTCGTTTCCAGGCTGCCAACATGCGAAATTCCAGCGTTGTTGACAAGGATGTGGACGGATTCTTTCCGAAATAGCTGCTCAAAAACGGCTTTAACGTTTTCGCGGCTCGTCACATCACACTGAAAGGCACTGGCATTGCTTCCGGCATTCACGACATCAAGAGCAACCACTTCTGCTTGTTTTTGGTCGATGTCCAGAATTCGAACGCAAGCTCCGCTCCTCGCAAACTTCTGGACAATGGCGCGCCCGATCCCGCTGGCGCCCCCTGTGACGACGGCAACTTTGCCGTCCAAACGAAATGATTCCGTGTTGCGGGCTTGCGTGCTCAGAGGGACACGCCTCTCTTCCATGGAATAAAGTCGTTCTGGGCCAGCAACTCCGCTTTCGTCTTGCTTTCTCCGCTGGCGATTTGAATTACGCGGTCCAAAATCTCCTCGCCCATTTGCTGGATGGTCTGCTGTCCCGAAATAACGCCGCCCGTGTCGATGTCGATGATATCCGGCATCTTCTCCGTGAGCCGCGAATTCGTGGAGATTTTCACCACTGGCGCGATGGGATTTCCTGTCGGCGTTCCCAGGCCGGTCGTAAACAGCACGATGTTCGCTCCCGCGCCCACCTGGGCGGTGACGCACTCTACGTCGTTGCCCGGTGTGCATTGAAGATTGAGCCCCGGCTCGGATGAATATTCGGGATAGTCCAGCACCGCAGTAACCGGAGACGTACCTCCTTTTTTCGCGGCGCCCGCGGACTTCATCGCATCGGTGATCAATCCGTCTCGGATGTTTCCTGGCGAAGGATTCATGTCGAAACCCGATCGCACCGCTTTCGCTCTCGCAGAATAGTCGCGCATGAGTTGAATGAAGCGAGCGGCTACTGCCTTTTGCGTACTGCGATTGATAAGCTCTTGTTCCACGCCGCACAGTTCGGGAAATTCAGAAAGGATTGTCCTGCCGCCAAGAGCGGCGACTAGATCGGAAGTGTGACCGATTGCCGGATTTGCCGAGATTCCAGAGAAACCATCGGAACCTCCGCACTTCAACCCCACGCAGAGGTGAGAAAGTAGCGCGGGTTTGCGCGCGCACTTGTTGGCTTCGACCAGTCCCAGGAACGTCTTTTGGATCGCCTCGGACAGCATCGTGAATTCCGATCCGCTTTGTTGCTGCTCGAACACGAAAAGTGGTTTGGAAAATCCTCGATCCCGTTTTTTCACTTCCTCCCGGAGTATGGCCACCTGCGAGTTTTGACAACCGAGACTGAGCACCGTGGCACCGGCGACATTCGGGTGGTGAATGTAGCCCGCTATCAAACCGCACAGATTGTTTGCGTCCTCGCGCGTTCCGCCGCAGCCTCCTTCGTGCATCAGAAACTTGATTCCATCAACGTTTTCAAAAATTCTCGCGCGCTGACTTTGAGCGCCGCTTCTCGCCGCGCCGGAGTTCCCGGTTCCCCCGGCTCCTCCTTCTTGGTACGAGCGAACGAGCTCGGCCACTTGCTGCCGGTAGATTTGGGGCGGAGCAAAGCCCAATTCTTCTTCAAACGCTTGCTTCAGAACCGAGATGTTCCGGTTTTCGCAGAAAACGAGCGGGACGACGAGCCAGTAGTTCCGCGTGCCGACCTGGCCGTCATCCCTGACATATCCTAGGAACGTCTTCTCACGCCAGCGCGAGACGTCCGGAGGCGCCCAATGATACTCTTCCGTCTTTTCGTGAAAGGCGGCGGCCTCATGATGCGTATTTCGAGTCGTCAGTTTTTCTCCCGTGCCGATCGCCTCCGTTGCTTTGCCGATGAGCACGCCATACATGACGACAGCACCGCCCGGCGTAATATCATCCGTCACGAACTTATGTTTCGCGGGAACGTCGGTCCTCAAAGTGAAAGTCCTGCCCGAAAAATCAATCTGTTCGCCCTTTTGAAGGTCATTGAGCGCAACGAGCACATTGTCTTTCGGATTTAGTTGCAACACTCGGCTTGGCGCCATAGTCCGATCCCGCCCGAATCTCTTGCATCCACGGGCCTATCTTCAATTTCATACCATAAAACCTATCATTTCATTTGTCGAATGCCCTTGACTCCGGCCACCAGCCTGAGATTAGCTAGGCGCCATGCTCTCAATCCCCGCAGTTCTCCAGTTTGATCCAGCGCCAATGGCAATCGCCCGGCGCGTTCGAAAGGCGCCGAATTCGTCCCATGAAACTCATCCGATGCGGTGAACCAGGAAAAGAAAAACCCGGCGTCCTTCGCAATGATGGAACACGCGTGGATGTATCACAATTTGTGGCGGATTACGATGAACGTTTTTTTGCTGAAGACGGCCTTGACGCATTACGACAGTGGCTTGATCGAAATGAATCGACTGCCCCCCGCGTCTCATCCTCAATGCGCTTGGGGCCCCCGATCTGCCGGCCTAGCAAAATCATCTGCATCGGACTCAACTACCGCGACCACGCCGCCGAGAGCGGGGCGGAAGTACCTCGGGAACCGGTCCTTTTCATGAAAGCCACCACATCTCTGGTCGGTCCGAATGATCCCGTCATGATTCCCAAGAGTGCCGAGAAGTTGGATTGGGAGGTGGAGCTGGCCGTAGTAGTCGGGAAGAAAGCCGCTTACATAACGAAGGAGCAAGCTCTCAAGTTCGTTGCCGGCTACGCACTTCACAATGACTACTCCGAGCGGAGCTTCCAGCTTGAGCGCGGCGGTCAGTGGGTGAAGGGCAAGAGTGCGGATACGTTTGCTCCCATCGGCCCTTTTCTTGCCACTCGTGATGAGGTACCCGAACCCGGCCGGCTGGGGATGTGGTTGAAAGTGAACAACGACTTCCGGCAAAACAGCAATACCGCAAATATGATCTTCGACGTACCGACCATCGTCGGCTACGTGAGCGAGTTTATGACCCTGCTCCCAGGAGACGTAATCAGCACGGGAACGCCCGCCGGGGTAGGCCTCGGAATGCATCCCCCGCAGTATTTGAAGCCCGGCGATGTCGTGGATCTCGGCATGGAACGCCTGGGAGAGTCGCAACAGAGAGTCGTTGCGTGGAAATCACTTCACATCGGGGAGCAAACGAAATGAAGCGATACGGCTCCGTAATAAGAGTGCGACCTGAAGCCATCCAGTCGTACAAGGCCTATCACGCGGCAGCATGGCCCGAGATTCTCGCCACCATTCGGCGAAGTAACATCCGCAACTACTCCATCTATCTGAAGGATGATTTGCTGTTCGGCTACTACGAATATCACGGAACCGACTACCAGGCCGATATGGCGAAGATCGCGAGCGATCCGAAAACGCAGGGGTGGTGGGCCATCATGGAGCCCATGCAGAAGCCTCTCGACACGCGCGCCGAAGGTGAGTGGTGGGCGACGATGGAAGAAGTCTTTCACACGGATTGAAAATGCATGAAGATTGTAGACGCGCATCAGCACCTCTGGGATCTGGATCTTTTTCGCTACGCTTGGCTCCGGCAATTGCCCGTCCTGAATCGCTCTTTCCGCATGAACGACTATCGCGACGCAACGAGCGGACTCGCTATCGAAAAGTCAGTGCACCTTGAGGCCGATGTGGACGAGCCGTTTATGCTTGAAGAAACAAGGCACCTTCTTCGGCTCGCGAATCGGCCAGACAATCCCCTGGAAGGGGTCGTGGCATGTGGACGTCCGGAGAGCAATGAGTTCAGGACCTACTTGGAAAAGATATTGGGTCATCCGAAACTGAAAGGGATTCGCCGAGTTTTGCACACGCAGCCCGACGATTTAAGCCAGAGTGAAACATTCATCAAGAATGTCCGCAGCTTGGCTGGCCACGGTCTTTCGTTTGATATTTGCGTCCTCGCACGCCAACTCCCTCTTGCCATTCGTCTCGTTTCGCGTTGCCCTGATGTGACCTTCATTCTCGACCACTGTGGCGTGCCGCAGGTGAGGGAGAAAATCCTCGACCCCTGGCGCTCAGACCTCCGCGAAATCGCAAAATTCCCGAATGTCTTGTGCAAGATTTCTGGGTTGATTGCCTATGCGGATCCTCACCACTGGACCGCGGAAGATCTGCGTCCCTACGTCGATCACGCCATCGAATGCTTCGGCTGGGATCGCGTGATGTTCGGGAGTGACTGGCCGGTTTGCACGCTTTCCGCCAGCTATCGCCAGTGGGTCGACGTTCTCCTGTCGCTCACTCGCGGCGCGGGAGAGGCAAACCAGAAAAAACTCTTCCACGATAATGCCATTCGGGTCTACCGGCTCACCTGAAATGGCGATTCCGCAAACTCTTTGCGAGGGTCCAAACAACCCCAAAAAACCTTTGTGACCGAAGAAAGAAAGTTTGCCATCTTGTTTGCCGCACACGATTCTGGCTGCGCGGAAGCTTATCGGCATCGACCCGAACAAACCGAATATGGCGAAGGGATACTTTGTGGACAGAGCAATTGATGACGCTGTTTTCATCCTTGAAAAGATCGACGAGAGATGGCCTGTAATTTTGAATTCGTTTTCGGCCAAAGAGGAATAGTCCAGCCCGGAGTCAGCAAGTTGATTTCTCGGAGGAATTTGTTGTCATGGGAATCTCGCTGCTAAAACGTTGACTCTACTTCTTTGCCTTACACGGAAATGCACGCGCCAACGCCAAAGAGGCTATGTAACGAGTTGGACGATGCGCTTTCTCAGGATTGTCGGTGATGTATTTCTTAATTATGCGAACGATTTGAATAGTGCTCACTCCACGGGGCATGCAGACCATCCTGTCCTTTTCGGGGACACTTAGAAGTTCATCATGCACGGTGAAGCCGTCTTCGAAGCCTTCAACCCAACCCAAACACATGGCATCGTTGTAGATGCGGACAGGGCTTCTATTCCCTTCACTATCTATACTTGAACAGAATTCCAAGAAGTTGCTACCAGACCTGCTGATATCCGGTTGCTCAGTCGTGCTCTTTTGACCAGCACTGCCAGACGAACAAACAAGACAGACTGCAAGCAGTGCAAGAATAGATAGCAAACGCATGGAACCCCCATCAATCTGATTTACTCAGAAAACGTGCGCGGAATCCAATGAACGATGCCAGCGGTATCCGGCTTGCCCTCGAATCGGTAAACTTCGGTCATTTTAACCGGCCACCAATTCTGTCGGTATTCAACCCTTAGAGCGATGTCCGCCGTTCGAACGTTCCCCGCTCCAGCCCCGATGCCTCCAATAAACGAAAGGCATTCAATAGTGCTGCTCAGCTTCGGCTCGATTCGAGGAATAGATTTCAGCGAAGGTCGAGCGAGTCCGTACATCCCGACGTTGTGGGTCGTTTCGACATTCCCAAAAATGCAAGTCGAGGTAAGGTCTCGAATGTTGAAGTTGCCCTCATTCGTGATCGTAAACTCCGTCGAAAATGGATCGCTCGGATTCAACCGCTGATCGGGATGAAGCGAAACATGGGGATGAAACAAGAACCAACCACCCAGCAAAGTCAAGAATGTGACCACGGCCCCACGACAACGTTTGTCCCGGAGAAAAGCTTCCGCCACCAACGCGGGCGAGGAGTAGCGGCTGCGATTCGTTGCTGTTCACGACGCAGCTGTTGAAGCTGCCTTTGCTGCTCCCGACGTTCTCGTCTGCCCATACCTACCGAGTTTTGACAAACTCATCTACCGCTTTCCGCACCAATCCAGAAATGCTTTCGCCTGTCTTCGTTGCAAGCTTCTTAAGTACAGCCATCTGCCGACGACTGAGGAACGTGATTACTCGATGCGGATTTTGAATTGGCCTAGCCACGCATTTTTAACCTTGACATGTTAAAACCGCAGTCGTAGTCTACTCAAGCGGGACGCCGTATGGTTGCTGCCACACGACGCCCCTAAGCAGGAGTCCCGGTTAAGGAGACCCCTTGCCTGCGTCTTGACATCATTCCTCAAGTAAAGAGAGGACTTGAAGTTCGCGCCGATCATCCACAACCCACCGACGACGGACTGCAACACGGCAGGTTTGTTCCAAGTCTTGGCGCGCGGAAGTGCCGGAGAAACGGGCTTGTGCGGAGCCAGGACTCTTGGCTGCTGCGCGGGAGTGGTTTGGCTGAATGCCGCTGGCACAAGAAGCATAGCCGCGAAAGTGCATAAAAGGAAGGCGATCAGACGGGCACTAATTCGCATGGGGACCTCCTGGCGACATTCTTTCTTTGGCTCTTTAGCTGAAATGATTGTAGGTCATAAAGAAATTAGCAATTTGGTTGGAATTGCAATCAGCACTCAATGGAGCGCGCATCGGGCCTCCAAGTTAGGTCCACGGACCGGTCGGGTGGTAACCGGTGAGACGTGGGCAACGTTTATTTGTCTAATCACCCGCCGGTCGATTGGCACGAGGATTGGGCGGGCGATTCATACAGCAGGGGTATGGGCCTGTCAATAGTACTTCTATTTTAATAACCCGATTTTATACTTAGAAAGACAGTATTAGCCGATAGAAGAAGTTACAGTAGAGAACTCTGGCGCAGTGAAGAGTCGGCCAGTGTAGAAAGGGCTCCCTAGGCGAGGAGCCCCCTGCGGAGCGCAATCCGATTATTGGTTCCGTATAAATCCGGTAAGGGGTTACGCCCCAACATTTCCGCTATATTGGATTGCAAAGGCTGAATGTGCTCAAAAAAGAAAGCCTTGCTTGGTTTTCCAACCAGGCTGTTTTGAGATCAACGGTAAAACTCTTCATGGACTTGTGGGACGAGAAAAAGTAGACTGCCCTTCCCTGCTTTTCCTACCTGCACATCATTCCAAAATGCGGGAGTTCCGACGTGACTGAGGAAAGAAAGTTCGCCATTCTGTTTGCCGCAACGATTCTGGCTGCGCGAAAGCTCATCGACATGGACCCGAACAAACCGAATATGGCGAAGGGTATTTCGTGGACAGGGCGATTGATGATGCTGCCTTCATACTGGAACGGATCGATGCACGATGGCCCACGATTGTGAATTCTTTCGCCGCCAAAGAACCTGATTCGCGTTGCGTACCAGGACTTCAAATGTCCGCGTTAACCAGGCATCTCTCCGAGTAGAGGAGAACCCGGCGTGCGGTAGGTCTACCTTGGCTGTATCCGCCGTTTCCAGCTTCGTGCCCGTTTAGGTCGACCATGGCAGCACCGACGCTCTCCCCCCTCACAGACCCCACCGTGCAGATTT
>WNFB01000161.1_pt1 | contig 57689 bp, 49 predicted proteins | sample 5400501 | NCBI WGS metagenome assembly WNFB01 (sample SAMN13153341, study PRJNA577476) | soil metagenome | isolation source: 200 cm saprolite under Douglas fir tree site 2 hole 1 | place: USA:California | collected 2015-04-18 | reverse complement strand
TGATACATCTCTATGAAAAAATATTGTCAGAGTATAAGGCGAAGTATGCAAAGTATCCACGGGGCGTGATGAATCACGCCCGTACAAGGAAGCGATAGAATGGAAGAATGTGAAGAGCTGTTTGATCCTCGTTGCGCGGTCAGCGCGAATGAATGATAGAGTACAGACCAGGGCGGAGGCAAGCTCACGCCCCTACAGGAGGAATATATATCATGAAAACTGTATCTGTTCTGGGCGCTTCAACTCCCCACGCGGGCGCGACAAATCGGGTGGATGCGATAAATCGCGTCCCTACGCCTATCAGGATATGCATGCATGTCTTAGGACCCGCACGCACGGATGCTCGAGTAATGCGTGAGGCGACGGCTCTTGTAGAAGATGGGTTTGCAGTCTCTATTGTAGATATTGAGAGTGACGGCGGTCAGAATGTCGAGGAAGAGATTCAGGGTGTCTTCTTGAAACATATTTTCGTGTCCAAATCGTTTCTTTCCACGCGCTTTGTCCGCTGGCCTCTCATCAAAGCGATTCAGGTACTCCCGCGTGTGGCAGTACGCATGATGCGAACGCCAGCAGACATTTATCATGCCCATGATGTATCTGGACTCCTCCCTTGCTACATTGCGGCACGATTGCGCCGAAAACCACTCATCTTCGATTCACATGAGATACCTTTGAGTGATATGAGTATACGCTCATGCTCGATTCTTGGATGTCTCTCCATGTTTCTCATGCACATTCTTCCCCGATGTGCCGGGGTCATTACCGTCTCACATCCAATTGCGCAGGAAATGAGAACCCGATATCGCTTGCCTGAAGTGTCATTAGTGCGCAATGTTCCCACGTATCGAGCCGTGCCGAAAAGTGACCGATTGCGGCAATCTCTTGAGCTTAGTCCAGATACACGCATTGCCCTATTCCAGGGATACTTGCAACCTGCTCGTTCGCTCGATAGATTAGTTCGTGCTGCCCGTTATCTGGACCCTGGTATAGTGATCGTCCTGATGGGACAAAGTCAAGGATCGACCCAGGCTCAGCTTGATGCACTCATCGCAAGTGAAGGAGTGAGCGAGCGAGTCAAAATCCTTCCCCCTGTTCCTTATGAAGAGTTACTCGATTGGACAGTTTCGGCAGATATCGGCCTGATCGTCTATTCACCAGACTACTCGCTTAGCACTCGGTGGTGTTTGCCAAACAAACTCTTTGAATATCTGATGGTAGGTCTTCCTGTCCTTTCCTCTGAGCTTGATGCTGTGGTAGAAGTTGTCAAAACCTATGAGGTTGGGCAGGTGATGTCCTCGCTGGCACCGGTCGATGTCGCCAGAACGATCAATACAATGCTGGCAGATCCTGTTGCTCTAGCTGCGATGCGCGGTAATGCCCTCAATGCTGTCCAACAGGAGTTCCATTGGGGAAAGGAGCGTCAAAAGCTGATTCAGCTTTATCATAATGTTCTAGCCACTCGCGCACGATCACTTTAACAAAGCTGCCAAGTTCTGAGATCTGAGTTCTAGTTAACGCCATGTGCAAGGTTTTTCTGCTGCCTGCGGCGCGAGGAAGGAAGACGCTGGGGATATCCCAGACCTCGCCAGGGGCGCTGCCCCTGGACCCCGTTCACGGAAACTTGCACATCGGATTAGTTCGAGAGAGTAGGAGAAATATGTTGCAACAGTCATGGAGTACTGAGTTTAGGGGTGCAAAGCAGGGTGAGGATATATTTGTTGAGAAACATCGCACCGAATTCGCCGAACACGGTCTGCTCAACCGTTTCTACTATGTTCGCAAAGGGTGAACCGCCTGATAGTAACCAATAAGGATTTTGTTAAATGATCCGAAGTCAACTTTCGATTCTTCCTTCAAATACAGATGCGCTGATTGAATTCCCTCGCTGGGTTGCGCAGCACTGTGATCGTACTTCGATTGTACTTGATGTTGGTGCTGGAAGAGGCACAACTGCATCTGCAGCTGTCATCAGACAAAAGGTCGCTCTCCTTGTTGGTGTTGATCCCGATGCTAGTATTGCACAGAATCCATACCTAGACGAACGATATCAGGCCTCAATCGAAGATTTTGCGAAAGACCGAGGCCCTAGTTTTGATTGCCTTTACACGATGTTTGTATTGGAGCATGTCACCCAGCCGCAAGAGTTCTTATCCGCATGTAGATCTTTGCTGAAACCCGGTGGCATGCTGTTTGGCGTGACCCCTAACCTGTGGCATTACTTCGGGTTGGCAGCAAAATTAAGTGCGTCACTAGGAATTGAGGATTGGCTTCTAGATCGTCTGATAGGCTCTGAAGCCAAAAATTCGTATCATTTTCCTACTGCATACCATCTAAATAGTGTCCGAGTTCTCCGCCACAAGCTTCTGCGAAGCGCGTTCAGAGAGGTCGAGTTCCGATGTTTTGATCGTGCCTACGGCTTTGAGTACTGTTTTCCGAAACTGTTGCGAAGATTTCCCAGCATCTACTCACGCCTGGTTTATATGATGGGTGTGCCACAAATCATGGGATCGATTATGTTTAGAGCAATAGTCTAGAGCATATTTTCAAGGCTCTAGTTATTCATTTTTTACCGATGGACCGAGGTAATTAGCATGGGAAATACATGAAACGGATACATATACTGTTCATTCTGCTCCTCGTCTTCTCTTTAGTCGCTCTTCTTCTATCACTGCTCATTCAGTATAGGCAAAATCTCATCCAACAAGATGAGTTTTACAAATCCCATATCCTGGGGGGTTTTAGCATCGATACTCCCCAGAAAGCTGCGAATGCGGCAGCAGATGGCATTCAAGTGACCTTCAAGTATGGTCAACCGCCTTCCGAGGATGACAGTTTGGGGCAGAAGTTGCAGGCACTGGACATGAAGGTGATAGATGGATATATCTCGAGTTACTTGTATTACTATGAATGCCATCGTACTGCAGAATTAAAGCCCTCTCTCCTAGGTCCCAGCCAGTATTGTCAAAAGGACCCTTATCCATCTTTGACCGATGAGAATGTGCTCCTGGCAGCTGTTGCGACTCATTTGAAACAGGTGAAGGATAATCCACTGATTATCGGCTATTGGGTGCTTGATGACTGGGTGCAATGGGATGCAGGAAGTGCGCGCCCAGTGCTAATCAAAATTCATAAACTCATCCAGCAGTATACCCCGGGTCGTCCGACTATCTGTGGGTTCGGTGGGAGCATAGGGCTCCGTCAAGAATATGCATGGGCAGACTGGATTGCCGATAATTTCTCTCCTCAAGGGTGTGATAAGGTAGGTTTTTATATCTACACATCGTCGTTGTCTGATACTATCTCAGCCGGAGCGCCGAATACCTATAACTGGTCGATGTCAGGAGTACTCTCCGCTATGTTTGCGAGCTTACAGCAAAGAGGCTGGGCTATGACCAGAGAGCCATTGATCGGCATAGTACAGGCGTTTGGTGGACCAACAGCGCATACAGACAGGTATTGGGTGACGCCAACTGCGAGAGACGTCGAAACGCAAAGCAGAAGTTTCTGCGAGCATGGAGCAAGCGGGCTAACCTTTTATACCTGGGACGGCTCAGGGTATGGGACTGAGTCACAAACACCCATGAACAGTCCTCAGATACAAATGGGTATCCGAAATGGCACCGCGGCATGTAAAGCATATTGGGCTCGGCATTTACAGAAGAGCTCCCAGGTTAGTCAAGAAATACTCTAGTACTTTTGGGTCATATCCGCACTATGGCAAAATAGACCCTCTTTGTGCCTCCAAAGCCCGCTGATACTCCCACTGTCACCGCGTCCCGGAACGTTTAGCCCATCTTTACCAATCGTGTCCTAACAACACGCGTTGCATTCGTTCTCTTCCCCTATCCCAAACAACGTTACGGCATTTACGACATTTCAGCTATACTGTATCAACATTCTTCATTCTATTTCAATTTTACATTTTATTTCTTCTTCCTCTTGACCATAGCATAAGTGCAATTTATACTCCTCATATACCTGGCAAGCAGCCAGGTTCGTTTGTCTATCTTACTCTTCAGGGCCCGCGAGAGGTGAGATCAAGTACGAAAAAATAGGAAAGTCGCAACGAATGAACGGAAAATCACGACGAATGGCGCTTGTTTTCACCCTGTTAAGCGTGGGCGTATTGTTTGTGTTCAATACACCTCTCGTCCATGCAGCAACCACACACGAGGAGAGATCCTCTTCTTTCTCCTATCACGCTTTTGGTGGGTTTACTATTGACACGCCTAACGAAGCCAATAACGCTGCCGGTGATGGCGTCAGCGAAACTCAAATGTACTGGCTGCCGGCGAGTACAAGTAGCGCCTTGGGGCAAACGCTTCAATCTTTGAGGATGCATGAAGTTGATTCATACCTCATGGACTTGTTATACGAGTATGAATGCCACCGTAGCTACACTGTCCCGCATGCTGGTCCCCCATGCCCAGTAGACTACCCTTCCATGACCAGTCAAAGCGTCTTGCTTTCACTCGTCCAAAGTCATCTACAGCAGGTGGCAGGAAATACGCTCGTGAATGCCTATTGGGTGTTGGATGACTGGCCTGCATGGGACTATGGTAGTGCGAAGACCCTTCTGCAAAAGATCCATACCCTGATCCAGCAGTACACCCCAAACAGGCCTGCTATCTGTGGGTTTGGCGCAGGATTTGGTTATCAGCATGATGACTATTGGTATGATGGCGAGGCAGCCAACTTTTCGCCGCAAGGGTGCGATCTAGTAGGGCTTTACATCTATGCAGTCAGCGAGCCGATTCAAGTGAATCCACCATCGAACGCTTTTGATTGGTCGATGTCGACGATACTGCCGAAGATATTCACCAGTTTGAGCCGGAGGGGATGGAGTATAAGCAGGGAGCCGATGATTGGAATCGGTCAGGCGTTTGGCGGAACTCGTGCCGGTACCAAGAATGAGTCAGTCACTCCTAATCCCCAGAATATGACAACGCAGGCGCTCAGTTTCTGTCAACATGGTGCTTCCGATGTCTTCTTTTACGGGTGGGATACAGGCACAGATTTTAGTAATCCTCAGACGCCGATGACCAATAGCGGCATCCAACAAGGTGTAAAGCTCGGGATAGCAGCATGTAGAAGCTATTGGTCCAGGGTAACTAGCTGACGGTATCCCTCAACGCAGCCAGGTCCCTATTATCTCGGCTTGGTCACCGTAGAATTGTAGAGCCTATTGAGCGTGTGGGTAGCGCTTGTCCAACTGTAGTTTTCTGCTACGAACTGTCGGCAAGCTCTGCCCAGTCCAGGAAATTCCGCTATCTCTCTTTGCTGGCTATGAAGCGCTCATCAAAGCCGGTTTAGTCGAAGACATTCAGGAGGCTCGCGACGCTCAATGGCAGCATGTCCAATGAGCAAGGAACGGAGGTGAGCCGCCGTAGGGGCGTGATTAATCACGCCGGTACACAACGCCCTAAGAATTTTATAACCCTGCTATATTGTTCTGCTTTTGACCCGGACTACACTGGAAGCAGAGAGACCAAGAAAGGGGTATCTATTGCTTATGAGTGTAGGCTGGTCAGCCGATTTCAGTTATGGGTATTTCAGGCGTATCTTGCAAGCCATACAGTTGAACTTTGAAAGCCACCTGCTGGCTGAAGTTCCTGAAATGCAGCCCGCAAACGGACGCCCACAGCTTCTTTTGCGCCATGATGTCGATGTTTCCCTCGAAAAGGCGCTAGAAATGGCCAAGATCGAGCGAGAGTTTGGTATACACGCCACCTATATGGTGATTCCAAGCTCGCCTTTTTATTGGCTGGAGGATGGGACTGCACGAGCCATTTTTCGGCAACTCATCAGCATGGGTCACGAAGTGGCGTTGCATTTTGATGTCAGTGAAGAGGAACGTAAGAACAATTGCGGAATCAGCAGCGTTGAACAGCAAATAGAGGCGGCTTGCAAACGCTTGGAGCAGGCTATCGCACAGCCAGTACGGTCGATCTCGTTTCATCGTCCAATGCCGCAGTTTCTGCATGGTCCGGTGATGATATGCGGCAGAGTAAATGCCTATGCTCAGGAAGTGATGATGTGGTATCTTTCAGATTCAAAAGGATGCTGGCGAGAAGGCGAGCCCTTGTCCAAACTGTTGAAACCTGAAAAGCCGTTACTGCAATTGCTGATCCACCCCATCTGGTGGGGAGATGAGCATATGTCGCTGGAGGATCGTCTGCAAGAATTCTTCAACACTGAGACACGCGGACGATCGCGTCACTATAGCGAGACGTTTGATGCTAATCTGGCAAAGACGACACTGGTCCGCGACGTGGGAGAGTTCCTAAGCAGGCGACACAACGCTATTGGAAGGAGAACATAATGCAGTCTAATGTTGCTGCCCTCAAGCAGCGTATTCATGCCCATGAGCAATATGGGTCACGTGATTTAAATGAGTGGATTTTGGAGCACATGCAGGTAGCAGAGGGATTCTCAATCTTGGATCTTGGCTGCGGTACCGGCAAGCAGACGCTGCCCTTGGCACACAGAGTTGGCGAGACCGGGCGTGTGCTGGCGGTAGATATCTCGCAAGAGGCGCTGGAGGCGGTGTCCCAGAGTAGCAAAGAGTTAGGAGTTGAAAAGCGCATTGATCTATTGTGTACAGGGATGGATGATCTTGGTAAATACCTCCCGGAACAGCGCTTTGATCGAGTGTTGAGTGCTTACGCGCTCTATTATGCGCAGTCTCCACGAACCGTGCTTGAGGTGGTGTATAGGAGTCTGAAACTTGCTGGCATGCTGTTCTTCTGTGGTCCTGCTCGAGACAATAATGCTGAACTAAAGCGGTTTCATTATGCTTTGCGGGGAGAACAACCACCGGTTGGCAGCGGATGGGATGTGTTCATGGAGGAAGTGGGTGAACCATTGGCGCAGCAGTTGTTTGCGCAGGTAGAGACATTTACCTTTCTAAACCCGCTGAGGTTTGATTCAGCCGAGGCTCTCTACATGTACTGGAGTTCATATGGCCTGTATGATGAGACGCTAGATGCAAGCTTCAAGGCTGCGGCTGCCAGGCATTTTCAAACGTATGCTGTCTTTGAAACGGTCAAGCGCGTAATAGGTATTAAAGCAACCAGGTGACGCCTGCTACGAGCTACCAGGGCGGGGGCAAGCCAGGGAGGAACCCACGTTTACACGGATAGGTTTTTTGAGCACGGAGACAACGGAGACAAGTGTCCCAACGGAGACAATGGAGACAAGTGTCCCAACGGAGACAAGTGTCGTTCCACAAGGGCACCCTGTCTGGGGAACAGGTATCCTCCCCACCCAACCTTGCTCCGTCCCTACGGACACGATGACCTCCTTCCGCAAAACCTACCCCTGAGAGGGGAACCCGCGCCCCTACATTGCGGCATCTCGGTTGTTGAGAATGGCGGCCGGGCACGCCTCAATCATCTGATGGACAGACGCATGGCCAAGCAAACGTCGAGCATACTGCAGGCTTTGGACAACACCAGGTGGTCGTTTTTGTAAACCATGAGCATCAGAGGCTATGCAGTGGATCAGCCTTTTCTTCAGTAAAGTTTCAGCAGTGCGGCGAGTTATGTTTCCTTGTATACCGGTCAAGCTACCTGCCATCAATTGAGCTAGAGCTCCCTGTCGGAGTAGAGCCGTTAGTCGATCGGGGTTCTGCTGAATTGCATGGTAGCGTTCCGGATGAGCAATAATTGGCACAATACCCGCTGCTCTCAGTTCAAAAATTACCCGTTCTGTTTCTGGAAGCCAGGAATTGTTCCACAATTCTAACAGAAGATAGCGACTGCCATTCAGCGTTGCAAGATGCCCAGCTTGGATAGCTTCGACTAAGCCGGGTTGGATAAGTGCCTCGTGACCGGCAAAGAGGCGCAGCGGAATGTCGTAGCGATCAAGCTCCTGTTGCAGAATCTTGACCCGTTGGCGAATCTCTGCTACCGAGCGGTGGAGATATTCATCGTTGTAGTGCGGGGTAGCAATAGCGGAGTGAATGCCTTCCTGTATAAGCGCCCGGGCCAATACAAGAGACTCTTCTATAGTCTCTGGCCCATCATCAATGCCAGGTAAAATATGCAGATGCGTATCGATCATACAACCTATCCTTCTTGGGTTTGTTAAGCCGATTATCCTTAATACAGAAAGCTATTTTCAGTATACTCGTGGAAAGGAATTCCCCTCGATAAATCGGGGGACTACAGGGATATACGTGCAAAACCTGGAAACATTGCGACAACAGCAGCCAGAGCAGAAGTTTACTTGGTCTGAAGCTATGACGCTCATGGCTCCTGTCATCGATGCAGTATGCTATCTGCATCGTCAACGCCTTCCTATTATTCATGGCGCTATCCAACCAGCCAACATAATTGTGCCAAAGGCAGGGGACAGAGCTATACTCGTTGATCCTGGCATGGTTCAGGAATATGATCCAGGTTTAATCGAGACGGCTGTTCATGTCTGCTCGCATGACTATAGAGCCCCAGAACAGCACGGTGGGGTCCTCAATACACGGACAGATGTATACGGACTGGGAGCGACATTTTATACGCTGTTGACAGGCATTGTGCCTCCCAGTGGCCTCTCACGTCATAAATATGTTGCTAGCGGAGAGATTGATCCTTTACAGCCTGTACATGAGGTGCTCTCCACTGTCCCCGGGCTTGTAGCTGAGGCCATTCATCAAGCAATGGCCTTAGAAGCCGCTCACCGTTTCTCATCGGTTGAGCAGTTCTGGGAGGTACTCTGGGAAGCCGTGCTGAATCCCGCGCCAATTGTGCAGCCTGCACGTATCTCTGGTAGCACGACAGTAGCCTCATCCAATCCACCCAGGGCGGAGGCACGGACGGACGCAAGGTCACGTCCCTACCGCCCCCACGTGAAAGTAACACTAAATCCGGTGCCACTGGAACCGCCTGCATCCGCGTCTGATAGCACGTTGTCAGCCCCATCTGGTCCTTCGACAGGCCCCGAGCAAGAACGGGCAGAGGGGGCCTGGCAGCCGCAAGGGCCCATCCACCGCCCCACTCTACCCCCTGCCACTACATTTCACACACACGGTAAACAACTTGCCATCTCCTTAAGAATTCCCCTCGATAAATCGGGGGACTACATCAGATTTCTCATACCACTTGTATTACTTATCGGCCTAGGCATAGCCATAGGTTTAGGTGTCTTGTCTGATGCAGCAAGCCATCCTCATTCTCATTCTCATCCTGTTACCCCAACAGCAAGCGGACGACCACAAGGGCCCACCCATCCACCCCACCCCCTGCTCGCCCCTACGGGTCAGACTCCATCGCTCCAACCGCAGAAAGGCACATATAAGGGCACGATGTACGATCTCACATCGAATGTAAGCACAAGCCTATCCCTGACCAGGGTACGCCAAAGCCAAGGAGAGATCGATGGCTATCTCATAGTAGGTCCTGAACTGCGGGGAAGTGGCCCTTTTAGCGGTGCTATCGATGCTGCCGGACATGTGCAGTTTACTGTGACAGATTCCGCCGGGAACGCCATCCTCTTTTTCGAAGGAGTGGTGCAATCAGCGACCAGTCTGAGCGGAGATTACTATAGCTGTAGTGGTATTCAAGAAAGTCTGTGTAGCTGGGCTTCTGGTGATTACGGCATCTGGAGCGTTACACTGACATGACCCGCTACTCCTCATCAGCATAAATATGATCTAGAGGTGATTACGGCAACTTTGCTTCATCAAAAATTCCCATCAGCGTCCGTTTATCAGCTAAAATGTATGCATTGCGTACGCTCAAATGCTCAGATATGATATAGTAGATGAGACAACCTCGGGGCCTGATGAAAAATACCTATCAGTATAGGCAAACGAAGGCCTGGGAGAGCAAGGGAATGGCTGATCGCACTGGACAACAACTGGGAAACTACCGCCTCGTCCGTCTGCTGGGAGCTGGCGGGTTTGCAGATGTCTATCTGGGCGAGCATCGCTACCTCAAAAGCTACGCGGCCCTCAAAGTCCTGCGTACTGCCCTCAAAGGCAAAGATATCGATAAGTTCATCTCCGAGGCACAAACCCTGGTTCGCCTGAGACACCCAAACATTGTGCGTGTCCTCGAATTCGCCGTGGACCGGGGCACACCGGTGCTAGTAATGGACTATGCCCCAGGAGGCACACTGCGCAAGCAGCACCCGCGAGGTTCGTTTCTGTCGCTCACAACGACTGTCACCTACGTCAAGCAGGTAGCCGCAGCCCTGCAATATGCCCATAACAATAACCTCATCCATCGTGATGTGAAGCCGGAGAATATGCTACTTGGCCCCGACCAGCAAATCCTACTCAGTGATTTTGGTATAGCGGTGCTCACCTCGTCACCTGAATTGCTAACGGCTCAGGGAACCAAGATGACCGGCACCATACCCTATACCGCTCCTGAGCAACTGCATGGAAAACCCACGTTTGCCAGCGACCAGTATTCTCTGGCCATCGTGGTCTACGAATGGCTCTGCGGAAGACGTCCCTTCGAGGGAAGCCATTGGGAGATTATCGAACAACAGCTGTCGGCCGCCCCCACACCCTTGCGCGAGCGATTCCCTGAACTGCCTGCCGAAGTGGAAGAGGTGGTCCTGAGAGCATTGGCAAAGGAGCCGCAGCAGCGCTACGCCAGCGTGCAAGCGTTTGCACGCGCATTAGAACGTGCCGCTCAGGTAAGCGGCCTTGATCTCGAAGACGATGCCCAGGTCACCGCTGCACTCAAGGAGAGAACTCCTTCCCAGGTGAGCACACATCCCGATCAGACGGCGAGTCGGATTTTCCTTTCCGCTTCTTCTGCTGACGAGGCCATCGTTACAAAGCTGAAAGCTGACCTGGAGAAGCGTGGGATGCTTATCTGGAATAGCCAATCAGACAGCACACTCAAGGAATTCCCCACGATAAATCGGGAGGACGCAATAAATCGGGTCCCTACGGAAGAGACGACCAGACAGGGGATTCGCGCTGCGCGTTTGGCATTAGTCGTGCTCTCACCCTATACTCCCCTCTCACAGATAGTCAAAGACCACCTGCGCATCGCCAGTATGTACGAGCGGCGGTTGGTGTTTGTTTGGGCAGAGGGCGATGATATTTCAGCAGTCTTGCCTTCAGAATGGGGCAGAACGACTTCGATTGACCTGATTGACGCACGCGAGACACGCTATGGGCATGCACTCGATGAGATTATAGCTTCCAGCTCTCTGGCCTCTATCGCGGAAGAAACCACAGCTTCCCTACCGCCATCCCCCGCACCTTCGGAGATGCAAGTCGAACCGCGCAACCCCTACAAAGGGCTGCGTGCATTCAGATCAGACGATGCCCCTGACTTCTTCGGACGGGACGGACTGATCCAGGAACTAACGGAAAGCCTGAAGAGCATGCTCGCGTCGGGACGGCCACGATTGCTGGCAGTACTTGGGCCAAGCGGGTCAGGTAAATCGAGTGTAGTGATGGCCGGTTTGCTCCCCCGATTGCAGAAGGGAGCCATCCCTGGAAGCGCTGGCTGGGTGTATCTTCCGCCAATGGTACCGGGGAAACGTCCTCTCGAATCTTTGCTGCTTACGCTCTCGCCTCTCTTACCCAACAAGAGTTTGAAGGCCCTGCGCGAGGACCTGGAAGACGAAGCAGGCCGCGGCCTGTACCTGTTAACAACCCAATTGTCGTCGGGAACAGGAGCAGGATTTAAAGTTGTGCCCCGTGTGCCCTGCGTGCTCATGGTGGACCAGTTTGAAGAATTGTTCACCCAGACTACGAGTGAAGAGGAACGGCGCCACTTCATCAACCTGCTGGTCACGGCAGTAACAGAGCTACATAGCCCAGTTATCGTTATTCTGACCCTGCGGGCCGACTTCTATGATCGACCCTTATCTTACCCTGCTCTGGGACGGCTGATCCAGAATCGTCACCGCGTCGTTCTGCCAATGGAGCTAGCCGACCTGCGATCAACAATTCACGCTGGACTAGTTATACCAACGGCGCGACGGCCACTGGTTGACGCAGCAGGCCTACCAGGAGATTGGCGGGGTGAAGGGCGCATTGGCAAAGCATGCCGAGTCCACCTATGCATCTTTGCCTTCAGACGAGCACCGCAAACTGGCACGGGCTTTATTCTTGCGTTTGATCGATCCTGGCATGACCGAACAAGACACCACACGCCGCCGTGCAGCCCTCTCAGAACTTATGTTGCCCAATCCCCAACAGACAAGCATAATCCAGGAGGTTGCCAACACCTTCATTGCGGCTCGCTTGCTAACTACCAACGAAATTGCCGGGATCACTACCATTGAAGTAAGCCATGAAGCCCTCATTCGTGAATGGACACGCCTTGCAGAGTGGCTGCGCGAAGCGCGTGAAGACATCACTCTCCAGCAGGCCGTTAGCACAGATACAGCCGAGTGGATACGCCGTGGCAACCCAACTGATCGACTCTACCGGGGCACACAACTCATCGAGGCGCAAGCATGGGCAGAGCGCAACGTACCGAGCACAAACGAAGTGGCCTTTATCCAGGCCAGTCTCGCAGAGCACCAGCAACAGGAGGCAACGGAACTCAGCCGCCAGGTACGCGAATTGAACTTGCAACGCCGGGCGGTTTCGCGCTTGCGCCTGCTTGTTAGCGCACTCTCCATCTTCTCCATCGTGGTAATCGTGCTCGCCTCGGTGGCTGGTGTAAATTACTTCTCTGCTCAAGCTGCGCAGAAACAGGCTACCTTACAAGCGCAGATCGCCTCCTCGCGTGCATTCGCAGCACAAGCGAACTACGCTCTGACGAAGAACCAGGTTGATAAAGCTTTGCTGTTAAGCGTCAAAGCCAATCAGCTGTCTAATACGTTTGATGCACGTGATAGTCTCCTCAACGCGCTTCAATATAGCCCACGTCTTCTCAGCATCCTACGAGCACTTTCGGCGGTGAACCAGCTCGTGTTTCGTCCCGATAGTCAGACGCTCGTCTCTCTCGGAAGCAGTGAGGAAGTTTTTGGCAGTGGTGGCGAGGTCACCTTTTGGAATATGAAGACCTGGAAAGGGCATACCGTCCATCTCGAGTTTCGTGGCATCACCAGTCCTCTATCAAATCTGGCACTCAGTCCAAACGGACAGATGGTAGCTGGTGCGAGCGATCAAGGCTTGTGGCTGTGGGAAGCCAGCACAGGGGCAAAAATTGTCCAACTGGAGCCAGCGAACCAGAGTTCCGATCCCTTGCTCGCCAACATTACGCCCATCGCCTTCAGCCCGGATGGGAACCTACTCGTATCAGGCCGCTGCAGTGCGTACGACGCATCCAGTAACTGTACACATGGTCGCATCCTGCTGTGGAATCTGGCTCCCACGATAAATCGGGGAGCTACAGCACCACCGAGCAGCCAGCAGCTCGTCAATGGGACTTCTCTCTTCACCCACCTCACCTTCAGTCCAGATGGAAAAACGCTCCTGGCAAGTTCAGAAGGATTGGGATCAGACAGTGGGCATAGCAGTCTCCAACTCTGGGATGTCGCCTCTGGCAAAGCACTTTCGCCTCACTTCGCCGACTGCAAGGGAACCATCGGAACTTTTGCCCTGAGCCCCGATGGTAAGACACTGGCAGCAAGCGATATGAACACATCCATCTGCTTGTGGGATGTAGCATCGGGACTTTTGAAAGCCCCCTCGCCTCTCCCGGCATCCCCACTGACTACAAAGGAAGAAGTAAAGAATCTTGCGTTCAGCCCAGACGGCATGATCCTGGCCTCATCAGGCAGCACAAACAATTCAGTGCAGCTCTGGGATACCACCACAGGGTTTACAGCAGATGCGCCACTGCTTGGTCATGGCAATGGTATCACCAGTCTTGCCTTTAGCCCAGACGGCAAGACACTTGCATCGAGTGATCACAACGGCGCGATTCTCCTCTGGAATATGACAACAAAAGGCTCCATCGAGCAAACGCTCAAATACCAAATCCGTGAGAGGAGTGCCATCTTTAGTCCCGATGGCAAGCTTATCGTGACAGGCGATGACCAGGGCAAAATCATGCTCCAGGATGCAGCCACTGACAACGTGCTTGATACTCTGGATGCAACACAGGACCCGCTCAACCCAGGAAACACAACGCTTGATGGTAACCCGCTCACGATTGAAAGCCTTGCCTTCAGCCAGGATAAGCGCATCCTGGCTGCTGGTAGATTTGACGGCATGATTTTCTTATGGGATGCCGCAACGAAGCACCCCCTCACACATTTTCGCGGTGAACAGCATTTGCGAGAGGTCATCTTCAGTTCAGATAGCCACACCCTGGCAGCAAGCTACGATACTGGCTCCATTCTGCTCTGGGATGTTGCCACTGGGCACGTTCTGCATCGGCTGATGCACCCTTTTCTCAACAGTCGAACAGGCTCCGCGATAGCTTTTAGTCCAGATGACAAGATGCTCGCATCTGGCTTTGCCAATGCGGTGATCTTTTGGGATGTTGCCACAGGCAAGCAGATTGGCCAGGGGCTTTCGGGACACCAGGCCACTATTCAAAGCGTGGCGTTCAGTCCTGATGGACGTACGTTAGCTTCCATTGACAACAAGAGCCAGATCATGCTCTGGGATGTGAGCATGATGAAACCTCTGCTCAACCAGCCTCTCGTGAACACTGACCCGGTCACAGATACGGGAGTGGAGCATCAAAACGGACTGACGTTTAGTCCAGATGGAAAGATGCTGGCTGCCGGTGGCTACGAGTTCGCGATTGTCTGGAACGTGGCGCTACCGAGACCCGAACGCATCGCCCAGGCATTCCGTATACCTGTGAATAATTCCCCGAATCCAAATGCGTATGTCAGAGGGGTCGCGTTCAGTCCTGATGGCCAGCAGGTCCTCATTATCTCCGACACCGGCTCAGCAAACTACGCCGTCACCTTGTTGGGCATCAATCTGGTATCGTGGCAAACTGCTGCATGCACAATTGTGAATCGCAACTTCACGTTGGGTGAATGGCAGCAGTTTGTGGGAGACGAGCCATACCAGAAAGTGTGCGCCAATTTCTCCGTTGATAGCTCAGAAATTCAGGATCAGCTTTCACAAGCACATGCTAATCTACTGGCAGGCCATACGGAAGACGCGCAAGCAGCCTATCAACAAGCAACACAAGTGGCTGTGCAACTCGACGATGATGTTCTCAATAACCACGTTTGCTTTTGGGGAAGCACAGATCAGTTTGCAAGTGTGGTCCTGTCAGCGTGTGAACGAGCCGTCTCTCTGAACCCGTTTAACGGTCAATACTATGATAGCCGCGGAGTGGCACGGGGCTTAACAGGCGACAGGCGAGGAGCCATCGCCGATTTTAAATTCTTTGTGCAATGGGTCACAGATCAATATCTGAACGCACCAGGAGTGAGTGCAAGCACGCAGGCAAAATATAAGCATCTTGTCGATGAACGAAACGGGTGGTTGCAGAAACTGCAAGCAGGACAGAATCCCTTTGATGCAAAGACATTGCATGAACAGCGAGTCGAATCCGGCATCGACCAGTAACGCTCACTAACAGCCAAGGTCTTGTTTCTGCTGCTCAAGGGTAGCAATCTCTTGCACTAACTGTTCTATCTCCTGCTGGATGAGAGCAACCTGCGCACTATTTCTTGTGCGAGCCTTCTGACTCTTTAGCGTCTGAATCCGGAGCAGATCATCGTCAATGTTTGCCTGGATATCGGCACAACTTATATTTTCATCAGCCATGTTTACGGTCTCCTTTCCTGACAATTTCCCTTCCCCTATCTTTGCACATTTTCCATGCCAGGGGCAAGGGTGACTGTGTTGTCCTGACTTTCATATCAGGAGTCCATGTGCTAGGATATTGTGAGGATAGGTAACCTAGCAGAGGAGCAACAATAATGCCAGAAATCGATAGCGATCACGTCTTTGGGTTTGACACGCTGTCAGTGCATGCAGGTCAGCGGCCCGATCCCGCTACCGGTGCACGAGCGGTCCCCATCTACCAGACCACCTCCTACATCTTCGATGATACCGACCATGCCGCGCATCTTTTTGCCTTGCAACGCTTCGGCAATATCTATACGCGCATCATGAACCCCACAACTGCCGTCTTTGAGGAGCGCATTGCCGCACTGGAAGGCGGCACGGGCGCACTGGCAACGGCATCCGGCATGGCAGCGCAAATGGCTACGATGATGACCTTGTTGCGTCCTGGTGATGAGATCGTCTCCTCCAGCAGCCTCTACGGCGGTACACACACCCAATTCGACCTCACTCTGCGTACCTGGGGCATCAATACCATCTTCGTGGATAGCACCAACCCCGCAAACTATCGTCGCGCTCTGACGCCACGCACACGCGCCCTCTATGGTGAAACCATCGGCAACCCACGCGGGGATGTGCTCGACATATGCGCCGTCGCAGACATCGCCCACGAGGCTGGCGTCCCGCTGATCATTGATAATACCTTCGCTACCCCCTACCTGTGTCGCCCATTTGAGCATGGAGCCGATATCATCGTGCATTCTGCTACCAAGTTCATCGGCGGACACGGCACCTCCATCGCAGGTGTACTGGTTGAGTCGGGCAAGTTCCCCTGGGATAATGGCAACTTCCCCCACATCGTGGATCCTTCGCCGGGCTATCATGGAATACGCTTTTATGAGACGTTCGGAGATTTCGCTTTCGCCATGAAGGCCAGAGTGGAGACGGTCCGTGACACAGGCGGCTGCATCAGTCCTTTCAACTCATTTCTGCTGTTGCAGGGGTTGGAGACGCTCTCGCTGCGCATGGAACGGCACTGTCAGAATGCGCTCCAGGTCGCACAGTTTTTACAGGAGCATCCCGCCGTCAGTTGGGTGCATTACCCCGGCTTGCCGGATGATCCTTCGTACCAGTTAGCTCAACGTTACCTACCCCGTGGCGCTGGCTCCATCTTCACCTTCGGGGTCAAAGGTGGTTATGAAGCCGGGAAGTCCGTCATTAACCATGTGCGCCTCTTCTCGCATCTTGCCAATGTCGGTGATGCTCGCAGCCTGATTATTCATCCCGCCAGCACGACACATCAACAGCTCTCGGAAGAGGACCAGTTAGCAGGAGGTGTCACCCCCGACCTCATTCGTCTTTCGGTAGGTCTCGAGAATATAGAGGATATCCTGTGGGACCTGGATCAGGCACTAAAGAAAGCCAGTCTATGAGCAATAATCCTGCTAAGCCATCTTCTAACCACCCTAGTAATCGCCAGTATGATAGTTGATGAGGTCCAGTGCAGTTTTGATCTGGCAAGTCACGAGAAAGTGTAGGTTACGGCTATATGAATAATATCTCACCTGATATGTACGACCGCCTGCAAATCCTGCAGCGCTATCGACATGTCGCCATCGTCGGCATCTCGGCTGACCAGTACCGCCCAAGTCACTTTGTCGCAATCTATTTGCAGGCAGAAGGCTACGACATCATCCCCGTCAATCCGCGTTATGCCGGGCAGACGATCCTGGGCAAACGTGTCTATGCCACGCTTAGCGAGGCAAAAGCTGCGGGAGAAGAGATTGAAGTCGTCGATGTCTTCCGCCGCCCTGAGGATGTGCTTCCCATCGCGGAGGAGGCCATTGCTATTGGCGCACAGGTGTTATGGCTGCAGTTGGGCATTCGCAACGATGAGGCAGCCCACAGGGCGCAAGAGCATGGGCTGACGGTGGTGCAGAATCGCTGCATGAAAATTGAACATGCCCGCTTCTTTGGTGGCCTGCACACAGTTGGGTTGAATACGGGAGTGATTTTGTCGCGGAAATTGTAGTTGCGCCTGGTACCCGCAAGGGGCACCACTACACTTCACACTCGAAACGCCTAAAAATGTAGTGGTGCCCCTTGCGGGTACCAGGATAATTCACAAACCAGGCTATTCCACAACCCAGGATAATTTACAGACCCCGGTTATCCGCTATGAGCGGACCTGCTCATATGTTACTTTCTCTGCCTCCTCCTTGCCAGTTTCATGTCGCTATTCTTCCCGTTCGATTCTACGATTGTGGGTTTGATTGGACTAGCTTCCTCATTGGTCAGCGTCACCTCGCTTTCCTCTTCGGCAGCTTCCACCGTAGGCGATTGGGGTGTGACATCCTCGACTTTGTCTTGCGTCACCTCGCTTTCCTCTTCGGCAGCTTCCACCGTAGGCGATTGGGGTGTGACATCCTCGACTTCGTCTTGCGTCATGTCGCCAATCTCCTGCGCGTCCACCATTGTAGGTTTAATCACCGTTTCCTCGACTTCGTCCAGTTTCACGTCACCTACTTTTGCATTCGTGCCGTTGCCCGCCGTATACGCAATAAAGCGATTGACGGTCACTCCGACAGCGTAGAGGATAAGGGAGTAGAAAATGAAAGTTGGGACGATAGAGAGCACAAGGGGAAGCAACTGTACCAGTATAGCAGACCAGGATGCACCGCCGCTAGCACGTACAAATAAGTAGACTTCGACTACGACGCCGATCAAACCGACTGCGGCAATGACCCATGCACCACGCTTACACCACATGCCAATGGGGTGCATTAATTTATCCATTAATATATTCCTGCCTTTCAAAACGTGGTCAAACGTGTTGATTTCCGTATTGCCGCTCTAGATGCACCTCAGTAGTGCTACGACCTAGATGACTTTACGGCACATTGCACAACTTTCGTTGTGTATGGCCCTAGCCGGGCAAGAGACCTGGATGGTTCCAGTCCAGTCTCATCCTTGCCTGATTGCATTTTCAGCATCCTCTTGGAAGGGCAAGCACTTCTGGATCAAGAGGTACTCCCGCCTCGTCGATTTTCGAGCATTTCCAGAACAGCGAACGTCGGGCCGTCGCCATCCACACAGGGTACGCTACCTCCTGTGTACTCTCCTGATGAGAGCTACGGATGCGTGTATGTGTTCTTCTTGAACACGTTTCACTCCATTCGAGTGCCTTTTCGGCAACTGTTGAAACCTCCTTCTGTAGCACCCCGATTTATCGTGGGTGACTCCTAGTTGGTATCCGGCATGGATATGTACGTAATAATAATATGGTACAGTTGCGAGTTTTTCTAATTTATGGTTACTTCCTCACCCTAAAGTACCAACATGTTCATAATCGTATGATTTGTGCAGATGAAAGGAATTTGCTTGATCTATTTCAGCAACTCACGTGCGATAACCACGCGCTGGATCTGGTTCGTGCCTTCATAGATCTGCGTAATCTTGGCGTCACGCATCATGCGCTCGGCAGGATACTCCTTCATATATCCGTAGCCACCCAGAACCTGGATAGCATCATTGGTGACCACCATGGCAGCATCCGATGCAAACAACTTCGCCATCGAAGAGTACATGCTAAAGTCTTTCTCGCCACGATCGATCATCTCTGCTACATTGTAGACCAGCAAACGTGCAGCTTCTACATTCACGGCCATATCTGCCAGCATGAACTGGATACCCTGATTGTCTGCTATCGGCCTGTTGAATTGGACACGCTGTTTACTGTATGACACAGCCAGGTCAAGCGCACCCTGGGCGATACCCAACGCTTGCGCACCGATGCCAGGACGGGTGCGATCCAGCGTCATCATGGCAATCTTAAACCCGTCCCCTTCGCGCCCCAGGAGGTTTTCTACCGGCACCTCACAGTCGGTGAAGATCAGTTCAGCGGTCTGCGACCCCTTGATGCCCATTTTATCTTCGATGCGTCCAACGGAGAAGCCAGGAAAACTCTTCTCTACGATAAAGACGCTGATGCCACGAGTCCCTATCCTTGGATCGGTGATGGCAAAAATGGAGTTGACTTGTGCCAGGCCACCGTTGGTGATGAACCGTTTCGAGCCGTTGAGGATGTACTTATCGCCTTTGTGCACAGCCATGGTCCTCATCGCAGCCGCATCTGAGCCGGAGCCTGCCTCGGTCAGGCCATAGGCAGCCATCCACTCACCACTGGCCAGCCTGGGTAAATACTTACGCTTCTGCTGTTCATTGCCCGCCAGCAAAATGGGGGTCGACCCAAGTTGCTGCACGGCCAGCAGCAAGGCAGTGGTGGCACAGTGGCGCGATAGTTCTTCAATCGCCATCACAATAGCCAGTTCGCTCGCGCCAATACCCCCATATTCGGTGGGGAAGGGCATTGCCAGGATGTCTTGCTGCGCCAGCAGTTCCTTCATATCCCAGGGAAACTCTCCAGTATGATCGATCTCCGCTGCACGGGGCGCTACCCGTTCCAGGGCAAGTTCTCGAATCGCTTCTATGAGCGCCTGTTCATCTTCGCTGAGGCGGCTGATTGCCATGTGGTCTCTCCTTTACCCATGCCGGTCTGTCTAAGGAATCATTCTTTAGCAAAAGTATATCATACTTCACGGAAGCTCCAGATAAGAGGCTTTGGCTCAAAGTTTCCACTCCCCCTAGCCAAATAGCAAACTACGTGATATAATACGAGCAGAATAGAGGAAACCTTTGAGAAAAGTGGGTGCCCCCCACTTTTCTTCTTGCCAGGGACATTTTTCTTTGCACTCGAAAAAATGACGTACGTGTCGATCGTATCGTATTGGACGCCCAGCGGGAGGAGCATGGCACATGAGAAGCGAATTTCAAGCTGCTATTGCGCAGTTGATTGCCGAAAAGGGATTACCCCGCGAAGTAGTCATGGAGACGGTTGCCACCGCCCTGCTATCCGCCTACCGTAAGAGCTTTGGCGGTGGCGAAAACGTTCGCATCGAGGTAGATAAGAACGGCGAGGTGCGTGTGTGGGCTGTGAAACGAGTGGTGGCACAAGTCAGCGACCCCAACGAGGAAATTTCTCTGGCAGAAGCTCAACGTCTTGTTCCAAGAGCAGCTCTTGGGCAATCTATCGACGTCGATTCATCGTTCATCTTCGCACGTATTCCTGCACAGACGGCCAAACAAGTCATCTTGCAACGTATCCGTGAGGCTGAGCACGAGCACCTGTATGAGCAACTCAAAGACTGGATCGGGGAGATTCGCCTGGGTACGCTCACACGTAAAGACCCCAGCCGGGGTTGGCTCCTCGAATTTGACAAGGCAGAAGGCGTGATGCCTTCCGGGGAAGAAGTGCCTTCCGAACGATACCGCGTGGGTCAGCGTTTACGGGTCTATGTCTATGATGTGCGCCGCATCCAGGGTCGTAATCTGCAAATTATGGTCTCACGTACCCATCGCGACCTGGTACGTCGCTTGTTCGAGTCAGAAGTACCTGAAATCTACGAAGGCACTGTTGAGGTCAAAGGGATCGCACGAGAGCCTGGCAGCCGCTCAAAAGTGGCAGTGGTTGCCCGACAAGAAGGCCTGGACCCGATTGGATCCTGCGTTGGCGTACGAGGTTCTCGTATTAATAACATCGTGCATGAACTCAACGATGAGAAGATCGATATCATTCAGTGGAGCGCCGACCCCGCTACTTTTGTGGCTAATTCACTCAGCCCTGTGAAGCCGCTGCGCGTGGAATTGCGCGAATCTGACCACACTGCAGTTGTCACTGTACTAGAGAGGCAGCTCTCCCTTGCTATTGGTAAAGACGGACAAAATGCCCGGCTTGCCGCCAAGCTGACAGGGTGGCGTGTCGATGTCACCAAACCTGCCGAAGGTGAAGTGTACGAAGAGCGCGTAGATAACGGACATGAAGCGGCTGCACCATACTCAGGACGCCGCGAACGCGGGGAGCGTTCTCATGGTCGTGGAGATCGCGGAGATCGCTGGGATGGCGGAGGCGGGGGAACACGACGCACAAACCAGCATCGCGGAGGCGGTAGTGGTAAGCGCAATTTCTATTCAAATGGCGATGAGGAGTAAGGAGGTGTAGCATGGCCAAGACTGGAACGAAACAGACCAAAAGGCCAAAGCATGTTCCGCTGCGCACCTGTGTCTCCTGTCGAGAAACCAAGCCAAAGCGCGAACTGCTGCGTGTCGTGCGCACACCCGATGGGCACGTGATGATCGATGCCACAGGCAAAAAATCCGGGCGCGGAGCTTATCTCTGCGCACGACTCTCCTGCTGGGAGACCGCTTTGAAGAAGAAGCGTCTTGAGCAAGAATTTGAACTGACCTTATCTGAGGAAGACCGGGCCGGCCTGGACGCCTTCGTCACAACCCTACCGAAGGATGAACCAGTCCAGCCCAGACCGAAAGCACGATCTAGACGTAAGGAAGCAGCAGATGCATCCGGGTGAACACCTTCGTAGGAGCTGGGATGGTGCGGGGCTGGGTGTGGACCCGTAGCTCCCCGATTTATGGTGGGAGCCCGCGTTAATGCAACAGTGTTGCAAAGAGAAATACAGTAGGCTATACTGAAGCATCATAGTAATCCTTCCAATCTTCTAAGGAGGATTGGCAGCATTTCATACAGATAGTTTTTATGAGTTACTTAATCTCTACCTTTGATAGAGACACAGCCCCCCGTCTACAGGGCAGTTGTAGCGAGCGAATGTTTGCGGAGCACCAGCTATGATCTATTAACCATAGCAATCATGCCAGAAAGCGCAGACTGAAACATGCCTGGCACTGCACCGACGAGGGACTGTCTCCCTTCCCTAATGTAGGGAAGGGAACAGTTCTTTTTTATGGCTGTGAAGAGAGATTCCGCCGCCACTTGTGGCGCATCAACAGATAAAACGGCTCCCCTTCGGGGCCTTTCTTCCCTTCCCCTGCGTGAACGCGAAGGGTATTCAGAAAGGATTTATATGAAAGATACATTCGAATCTCCAGATGCCAACGAGCAGGTCAAACCGACCACCACTAGAAGTCGAGCAACCGCTCGTTCAAAGTCGGATACACAGAACAGCCAGGAACAAGCGGCGCGCCCAACCGTTCAGCGTCGTACGACATCCAGTACCAGTGCGGCATCTGCTGCTCGCAGCCAGAGTAGCACAGGCAACGCGGACAGTCCATCGGCATCTACTGCCGAAGCACCATCTACAACTCGTAGCCGCAGCACAACAGGCACTGGTAGGGGCGTGAGCTTGCCTCCGCCCTCGGCTCCTGCAGCACGTCCAACGTCTACCCAACGACCGGCAGCACACCCGCAAGGGGCGCCCCTCCAGGCCCCTGCGCAACGGTACTCTGGCACCGCACCTGTTCAGCGTTCTGCCTCACCTGGCGGTACACAAGTGCAGCGCCCTGGCACTCCCAGCAGTCGGCCTAGTAGTGCATCGCCAGGGACAGCGCGCCCTGCCGGACAGGGGTATCAAGGGCACCCGGCTCCTGCGCGTCCTGGTACACAGGGACGCCCTGGCACTGCACGCCCGGCGGGTGCGAGTCGCCCGGCGACACCAGCACAGCGACCACAGGAGCGACGCACCGCAGCGGTGAAAGAAAAACCAACAGGGCCTGTTTCAATCCCGCCGCAGATTGTGGTGAAGGACCTGGCCACATTGCTGCATGCGACCCCCAACGAGATCATCCGCGACCTCATCAAAAATGGCATCTTTGCCAGTATTAACCAGGTCGTCGATTACGAAAAAGCGGCAGTGGTCGCCAAAGAACTTGGCTTCGAGCCACAGGCGAGCGCACTTACCGTCGCACCCGCCGTACAACGAGAGAAAGGGCTATCGGCGAACGAGGCCATGATGGCGACCCGCAACGAGGATGACATGGTCGTTATCCCACCGGTTGTCACGATTATGGGTCACGTTGATCATGGGAAAACCTCATTGCTCGATACCATTCGTAAAACGAAGGTCGCTGTCGGTGAAGCAGGAGGCATCACCCAGCATATCGGTGCCTACCAGGTCGAGGTCCATGGCAAGAAAATCACCTTCCTGGACACCCCTGGTCACGAGGCATTTACCGCCATGCGTGCACGTGGTGCACAAGTGACACACATCGCGGTTATCGTGATTGCGGCTGACGATGGGGTAATGCCCCAGACACGCGAGGCAATTGACCATGCCCAGGCCGCCAAGGTGCCTATCATTATTGCACTGAACAAGATTGATAAGGCGAATGCAAACCCCGATCATGTCAAACAACAACTCGCCGAAATTGGAATTGTGATTGAAGAGTACGGTGGTGATGTGATCTGTGTGCCCGTTTCAGCACGCAGGGGGACAGGTATTGATGATTTACTGGAAATGATCCTGCTGGTAGCGGAGGTACAGGAGATCAAGGCCAACCCAAACCGTCCAGCGACCGGGGTCATCATCGAGGCAAAACTGGAGAAGAACACCGGCCCAACCGCGACCGTGCTTATCCAGCAAGGTACGCTCAAGATGGGCGACAACATCGTCGTTGGCGCATTGTCCGGCAAGGTACGCGCCATGTTCAACGACCGTGGTAAACGCATTCAGAAAGCTCCACCTAGCACACCGGTCAGTATTCTGGGCTTGCCTGAAGTGCCTCAGGCTGGCGATCGTCTAGAAGTCGTGCCCGACGAACGCACTGCTAAACAGCGTGCCCTAAAGGTCGTTGAACAGCGTCGCAACGAGAGTATCCCACTTGGCCAGGTCAGTCTCGACACGCTCTATATGCAGATGCAAGAAGGCAAGACCAAAGAACTAAATGTAGTACTCAAATGCGACGTACAGGGGTCTGCCGAGGCTATAAAGAATGCATTGTCGAAGCTTGGCGAAGAGAACATCAAGGTACGTCTGATCCACGAAGGCATTGGCAACATCAACGAAACCGACGTCCACCTGGCAGCAGCATCCGAGGCCGTGATCATTGGCTTCAGCGTCAAGGCTGATGGAGCTGCCCAGCGCCTGGCACAAAAAGAAGGGGTCGAGATTCGCTACTACGATGTCATTTATAAGCTGACGGATGACATCCAGGCCGCCCTCACCGGCATGTTGGAGCCAACCTTCCGTGAGGTAATCGAAGGCCATGCCGAGGTGATGCAGACCTTCAAGGTCGGCAAAACTACTGTGATTGCTGGTTGCCGCGTCACCGATGGCAAGATAACGCGTTCCTCACAGGCACGCATCTTGCGCAAAAATGTGAAGGCTTATGAAGGCAAGATCGCTTCGCTGCGCCGGGGTAAGGACGATGTGCGCGAAGTCGCGACAGGCTATGAATGTGGCATTGTGCTTGAAGATTTCACCGATTTTGAGATCGGCGATATCATCGAGGTGTTCTCGCAAGAGCGCGTGAAACCAGGAGCCTAAACACCTTTCGTGATTCGGCGTTCACCGTAGCAGTGGACGCCGAATTGCGTATTGTTCCAAATGAGGAACCTATACATGCCAAATCTACACCGACAAGAGAAACTGGGCGAATTGATCGCAGTAGAACTCAGCGATTTGCTGCGTATGCGCTTGAAAGACCCACGAGTTGGGTTCGCCAGCATCACCCGCGTGGAGGTGAGCGGCGATCTGCGCCATGCCAAAGTCTTCGTGAGCGTGATGGGAAACCCCGAGGAGCAGGAAGCCACAATGAAAGGGTTGAAACACGCGGCAGGCTTTTTACGCCATGAACTCGCCAGCCGCCTCACCTTGCGCTATATGCCCGAACTTGCCTTCAAGCTCGATACATCCATTGAGCACGGAGCACATATCCTTGAACTGATTCGCAAGAGTGAGGAAGAACATCAATAATCATGAATAATGGCAACAGAGCCCTCGATCAACACATTAACCCTATATTGATTCAACAGGCAATGGCATTGATCCAACCGGCACAACGCATAGCACTGATTGCTCACGAACATCCCGATGGCGATTGTATTGGCTCTGTGCTCGGTTTAGCACACATTCTCATGCAACTTGGGAAAGTGTGCTTCCCGGCTTGTGCAGACCCTGCGCCACGCACACTCGCATTTCTGCCAGGAGTAGAAATGTTGCAGGACACGTTAGGCGATGAAGACTTTGATCTGGTGATCGCCCTGGATGCTGGCGAGTTGTCACGTTTTGGTCCCCTCTACGAACAGCATCGTACGTTCCTGGATCGCGCCAGTATCCTCAACATCGACCATCACATCAGCAGTAGCGGTTGTGGGCGCGTGAACATTATCGACCCTGAAGCAGCAGCTACCGCTGAACTGCTGGTACTTTTCCAGCAACAGGCGGGGTTACCGCTCAGCCGGGATGCTGCGGTCTGCCTGCTCGCAGGCATCATCACTGATACCAGTTCGTTCCAGTTCACGAACACGACGCCGCGCACGATGGAGGTGGCCGCCTCACTGCTGCGAGCCGGGGCCATTCCTGAAACCATCGTGCGGCCAGTCTATCGCACACGCCCACTGGCGCTAATGCGCTTTCAGGCAATGGTCATCGCTAATGCTCATACCTCCTGTGGTGGACGCCTGATCTGGTCGCAGGCAACCGATGCCACGCTCGCAGCGACAGGAGCTGATCCCGAGATGGACGACAATTTTGCCGGTATGCTACGCGATATCGAAGGAGTAAAAGTTGCTGCCTTCTTCAAAAGCTATGACGACCCAGAGACGACCCGGCTCAGTCTCCGTTGTGCAGCACCCTACAACGCCGCCGCGATCTGCCAGCGTTTCGGTGGTGGTGGTCACGAACGTGCCGCAGGAGCAACGCTGCATATGCCCATCGCAGAAGCCACTGCCCTGGTGGTAGCCGAACTCGAGCAGGAACTGAATGGACGGCATCCTTAACATCAACAAAGCTGCAGGCATGACCTCCCACGATGTAGTAGCAAAGATACGCAAGCTGCTCAAGCAGAAGCGGGTCGGGCACGCAGGAACGCTCGACCCTTCTGCAAGCGGTGTACTACCAATCTGCGTCGGCCAGGGAACGCGGGTCGCCGAGTATCTCAGTGAAAGTGGCAAGGCATACCAGGCAGAGATCATCCTGGGTGTTGTCACTGACACCTACGACAGCGAAGGCACCATCGTGCGCACCACCGACATGGCTGAGATACTAAACCTTAACGAAATAAATGGGCCACCCGTAGGGGCCGATTTATCGCGCCCATCGCCGATTTATTGGCCTGATCGCGCCCGTATCGAGGAGGTGCTACAAAAATTTATCGGTCAGCAAATGCAGACGCCGCCACAGTACTCCGCCATCAAAATTCAAGGTCGGCCCGCCTACAAGTTAGCGCGTGCAGGCGAAGAAATCCCCTTGCAACCGCGTCCAATAACCATCTATCAACTGGAAATCTTGCAGTGGCTTCCTCCTCGCCTGATCCTCGCCATCGAGTGTAGCAAAGGTACGTATATACGCTCCCTGGCCTACGATCTTGGCGAGCAACTTGGGTGTGGCGGACATCTGGGCGCATTGGTGCGTACGCGCAGCGGCCCTTTCTCAATCTCAGAGAGCATCACGCTTGAAGAACTTGAGCAAGCTATTGAGGCGGGGACAGTGCAGGAGTATCTCCACCCTGCAGATCTAGCGCTCCAGCAATACCCCGCACTCATGCTTGATGATGCCGCCGTTGAACGTGTGCTACACGGCAACGCTTTCAAATACGATGACCAACACGGACATACACCAACCGGCCTCGCTCGTATCTACGATACAGCCGGTCGTTTTCTCGCCATCGCACAGTGGGATGCAGAACGAGGCTTGTGGCAACCAAAGAAGGTTCTGCTGCCTTATTGCTAGCGTGAGATAGCTGTGGTACTATTAGCCATAGCAAGATCAGCGAATCATCCAGGCATAAAACATAAGTTACTTCTATTACGTATATAACAATGGAATATAAAACAACGTTATCAACAACCGAGCCTATCGCCATTACCATCGGGAATTTCGATGGTGTGCATAGAGGACATCAGCACCTGATGCACGAATTGCGCGTCATGGCACAAGAACTAGGCTGTAAGCCGGTGCTGGTCACCTTCTCGCCACACACGTTAGCCGTCGTGCGGCCGGATATCGACCTGCAATGCTTGACGACACTGGAAGAGAAATTAACCCTGACAAAACGCTATGGTCACATCGCCGACAACATCGTCATCAACTTTACGCCTGAAGTCAAGGCTATGAGTGCTCAGATATTCATGGATAGCTTATATGAGCATTTTATTATTCGAGGCATCGTGGTTGGAGCTAATTTCAGCTTTGGACATGACAGGACGGGTCACACAACCTTCCTTCAGCGCTATGGCCAGGAACATGACATGCAGGTACGAATTATCCCTCTGCAAGAGGCGGAGCAAACCCGCATCAATAGTACATACATTCGCGCGCTGGTCAGCGAAGGGCAAGTGAGCAAGGCAAACGAACTGCTAGGGCATCCGGTTACCATATCCGGAGTTGTCGTACATGGCGACCATCGCGGACGACTGTTGGGCTTTCCCACCGCTAACCTTGCACCCGAAGCCCACAAGCTCCTGCCAGCCGACGGTGTCTACGCGGTACGTGTGTATGTGGGATACCAGTCCCCCAGACAGGATTCCCAATCTAGTATATCTGGTGAACCCCAATCGATTACACCCGATCAGACCCATAACGTCTATAACGGCGTCGTGAACATCGGTGTACGACCAACCTTTGATGGGCAGGAACGTCGTGTGGAGGCGGTTTTGTTCGATATAGACATCGACCTCTACGACCAACGTCTCACGATAGACTTCATCGCCAGGCTGCGCGGTGAGCAACGCTTCGCAGGTATTGATGCCCTGAAGGCACAAATCGCTGCTGACGTGCAACATGCACGCCAGATCTTGCAGTAGGGGGTGGGCAACGTGAAAGTTCGCCAGAATCCACTCTCAAAGTTTGAATCGTTGATGCAGCGCATCGTGGAAACTCCCTTTGCGCGTCTCTTTCCGTCAAAGCTAGAGCCAGTTGAGTTAGCCCGCAGGCTGGAACGTGTCATGGAGGACAATCTTCTCCAGAGTATAGATCGACGGCTGGCCCCCAATCTGTATGACATCTACCTCAGCATCAAAGATCACCAACGCCTATCGCCAGGCCAGGCAATTTTGATCAAAGAGTTACAGGACCACCTGGTCGCGGTCGCACGTCAACGGCACTACACGCTGCGGTCGGTGCCAATACTGCGCCTGCACTCAGATAGCAAATTACGTCCTGGCGAGGTAAACATCATAGCCGAACTGGCTGACCGCCAGCATATGGGTGTTGATACTGCCGCAGTAGGGGGCGTCATGGAAACGCAGGCGATCAGCGCTGAACAGTTGGAGCTCCTACGGCGTCAGCAGTCACCCGGCAACCCATCGTCAAGTGGTATAGACACGATAAATCCGCCCCCTACGGGCGCCCCATCTGCTCCTAACCCGTCCGGCAGTCAGATCAGCAGGACTATGCCATCGGCAAGGCTCACTATTCGCCTGCCTCAAGCAGGTCAACAAGTCTACCAAATCGAAAAACCTGTCATCAATATTGGTCGCCAACTCAGTAATGATATTATCGTCGAAGACAAGCGCGTCTCGCGCTATCATGCTCAAATCAAATATCAGTCGGATGGGCAGTTCGTCATCTTTGATCTCGGTAGCACCAACGGCATCACGGTGAACGGCACACCCCATCTGCGCCAGTACACGTTGCACAGCGGTGACCATTTCACCATCGGCAACTATGACTTCTACTTTGAGAGAAGGTAAGGGCATCGGATTATGTCATTAGATGTCTTTTTGTTGATACTACGCTTATTGCTCATTGTCCTACTCTACCTCTTCCTGATGCAGGTGGTGATCGTAATTACACGTGACCTGCGTAAAACCTCCATAATCAGCGCGAATGCCGATAGTAAAAGTCCTCCCGTCGTCGGTCACCTGATCGTAATCGATAGTGGTCCTAGCAGCCTGGTTCCGGGGACACCTTTTGACCTTGCGCCACAAACCACCATCGGTCGTGGTCCCACCAACACGATCCAATTACCCGATAGTTTTATCTCTGCCGAACATTCCCGCATGACGTACCGCAACGGCGTGTGGTATGTACAGGATGCAGGAAGCACCAATGGAACCTACCTCAACAATCAACCTGCACGTGAGGCCCTTCCCGCCAAGCCTGGTGACATTATTCAGGTAGGCTTCATCCGTTTCAAGCTGGCTCAGTAGAGGAGATCTTATGGCAAGTCTTCCCACCCGACCCCCTGGCATATTCCGCCGCTACCGTTGGAGAGAACTGGGATTACTCTTCATTCCCTTCATGATACTTCTCTTGGAGGCGACACAACTGCTGCTGGTGAAACAGTTGAAAAACGATCCGGCAGCATCATTCACGTTCAGGAATGTGGTAACAACCCAGGATCTCATACCCATGCTCGGCCTGATCGCTGTGTTGCTGGGTACAAACATCGTCCTCAGTTTCCTGTTCCGTAGAGCCGACCAGGTGCTGCTTCCAATCGTGGGCCTGCTCAGCGGCATTGGCGTGCTGATGGCAACACGCCTCGGACCGAGTGTCGGCGACCTAAACTTAGGATCACGTCAACTTCTATGGGTTTTACTTGGCCTGCTTGTCTGCATTATCACCCTTTTTGGCTTGCGTAATATGAACTGGTTGAGTCGCTACAAATATACCTGGGCAGTACTCGGAATCATCCTGGTGGGCATCACCCTCGTCCATGCCTTACGTGTAAACCTGGACAGCCCGACGCATGACCAGTTGAACTTTGGTCCATTCAACTTGCAGCCCTCAGAGCTCTTGAAAATTTTTATCGTTATCTTCTTTGCCGCCTACCTGAGCGAGAATCGTGATATCCTTGCTGGGGCGAGCCTACGCCGCTTGCGTCTCCCACCGCTCCGCCAACTCGGTCCCATCCTCACTATGCTCGGTATTGCACTGTTGCTGTTCCTGGTGGTACGCGAACTCGGTCTGGCTTTGCTCATCTACGGCCTCTTCCTCTGCATGATCTACCTTGGTAGCGGCAGACTCTCCTACGTCATTGGAGGCCTAGTGCTTTTCGCCTTGCTTGGTTTCATCGGCTACGGCCTCTTCGGCTACGTTCGCCAACGTTTTGCCATCCTGGCTATCAACGTCGTCACGCCTGGGGCCTTCGACGAAACCCTCTATCAGAACAGCGCGTTTCAAATTGTGCAGGGGCTGATTGCGCTCTCGAGTGGTGGCATCATCGGAGCCGGGCTTGGACTTGGCCATCCCGGTTTTGTTCCGGTCGTACAATCCGATCTGATTCTCACTGCCCTGGGAGAAGAGTTAGGCCTGGCAGGCCTCTTCGCCATCTTCGGTATCTACCTGCTGCTCATCTACCGCGGTTTCCGCATTGCCATTGAGGCTCGTGATACCTTCAGCCAGTTGCTGGCCGCCGGGCTGACCTCGATCTTCGCCATCCAGACCGTAATTATCGTCGCAGGCAACATGAAATTTTTCCCATTGACCGGCATCCCCTTGCCCTTTCTGAGCTATGGCGGCAGTTCCATCCTCGCCAACTACATCATCGTTGGCATCCTGTTGCGTATCTCACATAACACAGCCATGGAACGAGAAGGACTAACTTAAAAGAGATAGAAAAACGCTATCCCATAATCAGAAAATGTGGTATACTACTCACAACAGCTACTACTACCAGACCTAAACAATGTTGGAGATAATCGTGAACTATCGAACGCACTATTGCACCTGTCTCAGCGTTCGCAGAGGAAACTCAAGTAGCTCAGCCCCCTGCGAACGTCACGACGTGCCTTCTGCCAGACAGTAACGATACTCTCTCTCTGCACGTCCTCCCCGTCTGAGCTACCACCTCACCTTTTTGCACTAAAACATTACATACCTATAGAGGAGATATGCTCATGACCACCATTTCGGCCAAACCAGTTTACCTGTATAACACACTGACCAGAAGTAAAGACCTGTTCAAGCCACTCAAACCACCGCGAGTGCGCATCTATACCTGCGGCCCCACGGTCTACAAAGACATCCATATCGGAAACTTCCGCACCTTCATGATGGCGGACTGGCTACGCCGCATGCTCGAATACAACGGCTACGATGTCTTTCTCGTGCGCAACATTACCGACGTCGGGCATCTACAGAACGACACAGAGGAGAGTGGCGAAGACAAAATAGAGTACGAAGCTCGTATCACCGGACGTTCCGCGTATGAGATCGCCGAGTATTACACCCAGCGATACTTTGCAGACGCAGCTGAGTTGAACATCCTGCCTGCTCATCTCAACCCCAAGGCAACCGACCATATTCCAGAGATGCTCGCAATGACCGAGCAACTCATCGAACGAGGCCTGGCGTACGTTGCAAACGGCAACGTCTATTACGACGTCAGCCGCTTCCCCAACTATGGAGCCCTCTCCGGCAACACCGTCGAGAATCTACGCGCCGGTGGACATGGACGGCAACAAATGGAGATTGCCGAAGATAAAGACGCGCCTGAGGACTTCGCATTGTGGAAACACGGTGGCGAAAGCCGGCAGATGAACTGGCCAAGCCCCTGGGGTATTGGCTTCCCAGGCTGGCATATCGAATGCTCCGCCATGGCAACAAAGTACCTGGGCGAGCAGTTCGACATTCACACCGGTGCCGTTGATCTGAAGTTTCCACACCATGAAGATGAGATCGCGCAGAGCCAGGGTGTGAGCGGCAAACAGCCGGTGCAAGTCTGGATGCACGGCGAGTTCCTGGATTGGGGCAACCTCAAGATGTCCCGCTCAAAAGGCAACGTCGTTCTGCTGAGCACCCTGAAAGAATGGGGCTTCGACCCGATGGCTTTCCGCTACCTGCTGTTGACCGCGCACTATCGCACGAAGCTCAACTTCATCGAAGAGTCGATCACAGCGGCACAAAACGGTCTGAACAACCTGCTGGCCGACCTCGCCTCACTTCCTGCTACTGAGCCGTCGGATGCGCAGCAACCCTGGTCACCGGAGGCTCAACGTGTGCGTGATGCTTTCCATACTGCCATCAACGATGACCTGGAATTGCCCACTGCGTTGAGCATCACTCGCGAGGTAGCTCGCGACAGCAAGATCACCCCAGCAGAGCGGCGTCGCCTGATCCTCGATTTTGACCGCGTTTTGGGATTGCGCCTTGACGCCGCTGAGGCAAAAAAGCCCCGTGAGATCAGTGATGAGGTACTGGCATTAGTACGTCTACGTGATGAAGCACGCGCCGCGCACAATTGGCAACGATCCGACCAGCTACGCGATCAACTCAAAGCGATGGGCTTCGAGGTACGCGATACCCCAAAGGGCACAGAGCTGGTTTAAAAGCGGCCTTCATACAGCGCCTGCCGGAGAGGACTCTACCTGGTCGATCTGGGATTTTACAGCTTAGCGCAGTTTCAGGTGGTTTGATACCAGGTCCAATTTGGCTCTTGACTTGCTGAGTATATATGCGTATGAGATATAGTAAGGTATACATACCATCGTTTAGTTCAGCGCAAGCGTAACACCAGCAAAGAAAGAAGTCCGAGCGATGTACACACCCAATTTTCAAGATGTCCTGCTGGCGCGGCGGCAAATTCGCCCGTACCTGCCACGCACACCCCTGCACAGCTACCCGGCAATCAATACCCTGCTTGGCACTGAGGTGTATATCAAGCACGAAAATTATCAACCGGTCGGAGCCTTCAAAGTGCGTGGGGGCATTAACCTCATCTCCCAACTTAGCCCAGAGGAGCGAGAACGGGGCGTGATTGCCGCATCCACCGGAAACCACGGGCAATCTATCGCCTATGCTGCCCGCCTATTTGGTGTCAAGGCGCGCATCGTTGTCCCAGAGGCGGCGAACCAAGGCAAAGTGGCGGCTATGCAGGGCATGGGAGCTGAAGTACTCTTTCACGGCACTCGCTATGACGAGGCTCGACTGCACTGTGAAGCACTAGCGCGGGAGCATGGCTATCGCTACATCCACTCCGGCAACGAACCTTTGCTCATCGCCGGTGTTGGCACCGGGGTGCTGGAGATGCTGGAGGACGAACCTCGGATCCAGATTATCATCGTGCCCGTCGGCGGAGGCAGTGGCGCTGCTGGGGCATGCATCGCTGCTCACGCAATCAATCCTGCCATTCGTGTCATCGGCGTACAGTCCGAAGCATCCCCGGCTGCCTACGAATCCTGGCGACAACACCGCTTGGTAGAAGCTCCCAACCACACTTTTGCCGAAGGGTTGGCAACTGCCACGGCTTTTGATCTGCCGCAAACAATTCTGTGGGAAATGCTAGATGACTTCATGCTTGTACGGGACGAAGAGATTATGCAGGCAATGGTGTGGATGATCGAACGCGCTCATACACTGGCTGAAGGGGCAGGAGCAGCTTCTCTAGCCGCAGCATACAGCAAGCGTGATGAGTTACGTGGTAAAAAAGTGGGATTGGTCTGCTCCGGTGGCAATACATCCTTGGGGCATTTGAAGCAAGCGCTGGCGTCGGCGTTAGGATAGGGCGTCAATAGCTAGAAGCTTGTCCACGCATCCTGTACATGCTACAATAGCAAAGAACCCATTGTGTAGAGTTTAATAAAGAAAGTAACAAAGAAAAGGAACATGGACGAACAAGTGGTGGCCGGGCACGAGACCCTTGCAGAGATTCAAGCATTTGCAGCACGCTACCCGTTTTCCCTCGACCCGTTTCAGCTAGAAGCCATCTCTCATCTCGCACAAGGTCGCTCGGTCATGGTCGCTGCGCCAACTGGAACAGGCAAGACACTCGTAGCCGAGTATGCCATCTGGTGTGCACAGCAACGAAGCCAGCGTGTCATCTACACCACACCGCTCAAGGCACTTTCTAACCAGAAGTACCGTGATATGCGTACGCTCTATGGTTTCGACGCTGTCGGCCTGGTCACTGGGGATATCGTAGAGCATAGTCACGCCTCCATCGTCATTATGACGACCGAGGTCTACCGCAATATGCTGCTCGAAGAAGGTGGGGATCGCTTCGCCGAAGATAAAAACGAAAACGTCGTCCCATCATCCCTGGAGGATGTTGGCTTTGTTATCTTTGATGAACTCCACTACCTGAGCGACGTAGGACGCGGTCCAGTGTGGGAAGAGGCCATCATTTGCTCACCACCACATGTCCAGTTGGTTGGCCTCTCGGCCACCGTGAGCAACGCCAGAGAGCTCGCCGATTGGATTAGCCGGGTGCACCGTCCTATCTCACTGGTCTTGCACGAAGAGCGGGCCGTGCCACTGGAACACTACTACTTCATTGATAACAAGCTCCACCTAGTGGAAGATGCTAATGGCAAGCGTGTTGAACGCTTCCCCAACACTGGCGGTGAGGCACGCCTGGCCTATACAATGGGGCGTGGGCGTGTCTTCAGCTTCAACGAGGAGGAGGACGACGACGAGTTTTGGCAAGGACCGAATAAGAAGAGAAAAGACGTCAGAGGCAAGACGGTTACTGAAGGGGGTCCGGCTTCGTCGCAGAATAACGCGGAAAAGAAGCCCAATCGTCCGCCAGAACGAATGGCCCCTACGCCAGGTGAAGTACTCAGAGCCTTGCGTGATGCTGATCTGCTGCCTTGCCTCTACTTTCTGCCAGGACGACGAGTGGTCGAAGAGGCCGCGATGAGTGTAGTGCTCCATCTGCTCACCACACCAGAAGAGAAGGCACTCATCAAAGACGAAGTAAAAGCCTGGCTTGAGCAACTTCCACCAGAGGATCGCAACCTGCAACAAGTACATGCCCTCGCGGAACTCCTGCCGCGAGGTTTAGCCTTTCATCATGCCGGATTATTGCCAGGATTGAAGGTGTTGGTGGAAACGCTCTTTGCTCGCGGGCACTTGCGTGCAGTATTCGCAACCGATACACTATCACTCGGCATCAATATGCCAGCCCGTGCCGTCGTCGTCGGCAGCCTGAGCAAGTTCGATGGAATAGAGATGCGTCTGCTGACTCCCAACGAGTATCGCCAACTGACGGGGCGCGCTGGCCGACGTGGCATAGATGTGCGTGGAGCAGCCATCATTCCCTACTCACCGTGGGAGCCTTTCGAGGAGTCGTTTCAGAGCATCACCGATGAACTCCTACCCGTCACCAGCTCATTCGTTATTCGCTACAACTCAATACTCAACCTTTGGCGTCCTAGTGATACACGACACTTGCGTCGCATTTGTGCCTCCAGCTTGCGTGAATACCAGCGCTATCAAATTTGGGAGCAGCAGGAGTTACTACGACTAGAGAAGCTGGAGAAGCGTTACCAGAAAGGCAAGAAGGCCGGTAAGAAGAAAGGTAGAGCATCCATAGGAGCAGCGCAGGCTTTAGAGAAAAAACGCAAACAGATCGGTGCGTATCCTCTCAGTCGTGCAGGAGCAGCAGAACTTGATGGGACTATCACTGCGCTGCGTACACTGGGCTACATCAGCCATAATGATCAACTCACACTCAAAGGCCGGTTACTGCGCAGCATCTTCCACCCTGCCGGCATACTGATCGTCGAACTGATGATGCTTGGCGGCCTCGATGAACTCACTGCGGGCGAATTGGCCGAGGTTTGTAGCTGGTTTACGTTTGATAACGACCGACGCCTCAACAATCGCCATGTGCTCAACACGAATCTAGCACAGGTCCGGCGCGAACTCTGGCGAATTGAACAACGTGTACATGGCATCGAAGAGCATGCCGGCCTCAAATTGACCCCTGGTATCACGCCTGATTTTCACGGTGTGGCGTTGTCCTGGTCGCGAGGTATGTCGCTCAACGGCCTTTTGCGGCGCATCGATCTGGCCGAAGGAGATCTTTTGATGTTGCTGAACCAGACCATTGACTTGTTGCAGCAGGTACAATCTGCCGTTGGCCAGGTCCTGGATGCTCCCGACATCTGGGCACAAAACTTTCCTGCGCTCACCGATGAAGCACTTGATAAACCAGACGCCACAAACCGTAGTCAACTGTTACGGACTCATCTTGAGCGCCTCACACGACTACGCCCCTTGCTCGCGCAGGCCTCCTCCTCTCTACTGCGCGGTATCGTGATGCAAAGCCGCATCGTTCCGTCGATGGGGGTTCGTGTTGGCGATGAAGAGGTCCCACTGGACGCTGAGGAAGATGTCGATCCGCAGGATGTTAAAAATGTAGTAAAAGAGGTGTAGAATCCTCATTTATTGCGATTGTAGACATTACTTTGGTCATGCCTCCAAGCCTGAAACATTGCCAGAACCGCTCCAGTTGTCTAAGATGTTGTAATAAGCCGGTAAAGTCGGCGTAAAGGTATATCTCAAAGCCGAGAGACCTGGCGACTGGAGGCAGCGTAGCGGCACGTTGGGTAGCGACTAGCCAGGATACATCACACCCCGAAAAGAGGTAACGTGTTTTGATGAACGCTGAAGCATTGATTGGAACCGTACTAGGAACGTGTACCCTCCAACAAGTGATCGGGCAGGGAGGTATGGGAGCAGTGTTCCTGGCGCAACAATCGCGTCCACGTCGTCAGGTTGCAGTGAAAGTCCTATTGCCACTCACTCCTTTGCCACCTAACCAGCTTGCGGCCTTTCTTGAACGTTTCCGCCGCGAGACCGATGCTGCCGCATCATTAGAGCACCCCAACATTATTCCAGTCTATGAATATGGGGAGTATAATGGGTTGGCTTACCTGGTCATGCCCTACATTAGCGATGGTACCCTGCGCGACGTCATGGAGCGCGAAGGTGCTCTACCATTGGCTAAGGTTGTGAGCTACCTGGAACAACTGGCAGCAGCGTTAGACTTTGCGCATGAACGGGGAGTCATTCACCGCGATATCAAACCAGCCAATATTTTACTGACACCTGAAGGGCGGGTACTGCTCACCGATTTTGGCCTAGTGAAGATTTCGGCAGAGGGACAGGAGGTGCTCAGACGCCTGACAGGGCCAGGAGCGCCAGTTGGTACTCCTGACTACATGTCACCGGAGCAGGTGCTAGGTGATCAGGTCGATGGACGAGCAGACCTCTACTCGCTAGGAGTCATTCTCTACCAGATGGTAACGGGAGTGACACCGTTCCAAGCGGAGACGCCGATGCAGATCGCGGCGCAACATCTGCAGATACCTCCCAATCCACCACGCTTACTGCGACCAGATTTGCCGATTGCCGCAGAGCAGGTTATGTTGCGAGCGCTGGAGAAGCGTCCAGCAGATCGCTACTCGCGAGGGCAGGAACTGGTAGTTGCGTTCCTGGCTGCCCTGATAACTGGCAGCACACAGCCCGCTGTGCCTCAAGATACAGGCGGCACAACAGGAAGCCTGCACGTCGGACAAGCGACACGCCCACACAAGCCGCGAGGACTTCTTGACCCCAGCTGGCAAACAGGAGCGATGGCAGCAGCTACTGCTGGACCATTAGCGATGACAAATGTATCACCGGCACCTTCTACGGGCTTACTTTCGGCCTACAAGACAGGCAAAGGAACAGTTCCTCTTCCGAGAGCATCGCTGATGAGTAATATGATGTCTCCCGGGCTCAACGAAGCGCTAGCGCCTATACCCACCGGCTCATTCCCTACCGTTACCGGTGCACAACCGGCACTTCCCTCCTCTGGTCAAACATCGCCCCTAGTGAAAACAGCAACAGGGGCCCTGGGCGTACCCAACTATGAGCAAGGGACAGCAAATACGATTAAACTGACTGGGCCGGTGAAAGTAGTACAGATCCCCATCGCAGGCCAGCCCGGTCGCTATGTGACAGGGTTGTTGCCGGTGCCACCGCAACCACAACTAGCCACCCAGGCTACTCCTGGTTGGAGTAAGCGTATGATGTTGGTAACCCTGGCTGTGGCCGCATTGCTCATCCTGGGCCTCGGGGCGGGCGCAATCTGGTTCATAGGTATCCATCCCAGTCTGATCACGCAGTCACAGCAGGGAACATCTCCTGCTGTTGTTGGGGGACCCGATACACGAGCAACCGCCGTGACTCAGGCGACAGATACCGCCATCGCAAACATTATTTTGTCAGATCCATTGAGCCAGAATATTCACAACTGGCCATCCTCTCCCACAGCGACAGCCAACTATGTATTTACCGGTGGAGCCTATCATATTACCAATCTCGGCGATACAGGCACTGCCGTCATTTTGCCAGCAGTATCCTACACAGGACCTATCGGGTACACATTGACCATGCAGGAGATAAAGGGAGATGATACCTCTCAGAACAATTCCTTCGGCATGATAATTCGCTCTAGCACACACAACCAGGGTGGCAAAACTGTTACCACGTTCTACAGCTTTGAGGTGGTCAATATCCCGGGCGGGGAATACAGGTTCTACAAGTACGATGATAGCCAGGGACCATCCGGTTCTGTCTGGACCGAACTCTGGCATCAGTCGTTTAGCAGTGAATTTCATGAAGGGCATGGGCTTAAAAGCATCAACACCGTCAAAATCTTCGCGAACGGCAGCAGCTTCACCTTCACCGTCAATGGTAAGAAGGTAGGGCAAGTCCAGGACCGTTCATTCGCGAATGGTGGAGTCGGCATGCTGGTGAATCTGAAAGGGACCGAGGTTGCTTTCTCAAATATGCTCATTACACGTGATTGAGATGGTGCAGCTTTGGCAGCCAATGACATCCACCTTGATGATCCACAAAATGCGACCTGCTCATCGACTAGCATGACGAGGCTGGCCTTAGGAGCCAAAAAACCTGCGAGGCTTATGCCCCTTGTGGGTTTCCTGAAATTGATAGGAATGACATTTCTGGTTGTGTTGGGAACTGGCACATTCTGGTTCATCCACGCTCACACTGGTCAAACATCCGACACTCAGCAAGCGTTTACTGCCTATGTAGGCATGTCCAATGCGCAAGCTACAGCTACAGCAAATATTATCTTGTCAGACCCGTTAAGCCAGAATATTCATAACTGGCCTGTTGGCACGCATGGTTCGAACAGCTACGTTTTCCAGAATGGTGCCTATGATATCACAAATAATGCTACCCAGCAGGTCGCGCCAGCAATACTAGCAGATGTGCCGAAGGAAATCTTCAAACAGCCCTTCGTATACACGCTAAGTATGCGGGAGATAAAAGGCGATGACACCTCCATCAATAACTCGTTTGGCATGATAGTTCGCTTTAGCCAGCAGTACAAGAATGGCAGGATGATCACGACTTTCTATAGTTTTGAGGTAGTAAACAGAAGCGGCGGTGAGTATCAGTTCTGGAAGTATGATGACAGCCAGGGTACAGGTGTCAACCCATGGACAAAGATTTGGCATCTTGCTTTTGGCCACGAGTTCTATCAAGGGCATGGACTGAACACATGCAAAATTTTTGTTATCGGCAGTACCTACACCTTCGTCATCAATGGAAAGAAGGTCGGGATTACCCAGGACAGCTCAGTTGCGAGCGGGGTAGTAGGAATGTTGGTCAATCTAAAGGATACTGAGATTGCCTTCTCAAACCTAGTGCTTACTCATAACTGAACGCGAGGACAAACATGCTTATCTCACTCACTATTGCGATTACAGGCTTCCTTTGCATACTGAATGCTATCTTTACCGTTGCTTTTCGCAAGCGACGCAATAGAGAGGTCCTGTCTTACCTCACTGCTGGCCTGATTGAACTGGCGATCTTAGGAGCGGTATTAGCCATTCACTTTGGTATACTGACCTCTATCCCCTATAATTTACCGCCTGGCTTGCCTTTCAATCGAGCTGAGCTCGGCGCGGCCCTGGCTGTAGGCATCGGGTTACTGCCAGCCGCCTACTGGCACCGTACCTCTGCATCCCATATACGTACACGGATAGCACAGGACGCCAAAGCTCGCAACACGGGCGATGGTGGTGTGCACGTTCACAGCAATGCGCCTGGTGATTGGATGAACTAGCAAACCTACTTGTCCATCATTGCACGTAGACGGGCCTTCCATTCACTCTTGTCATCGTCACTGGTTGTTCCGCCTGTTTCGCCAACCGTCCAACTGCGTGATCCATCGGCAAGCCTGGTAGGAACCGCGCGTTGCTGAGGCGGGGCATTGACACTCAGGTTGCGCAGAGCAGTTTGCGCTGCCTTTCGCACATCGTACACAGGGTCTTGCAACAATGGACGGATCAACGCTGTGCCTTGCTCAACCATCAATCGAGCCAGGGTGCGCACTGCGGCAGCTCGCTCATCTGAGGCCTGAACGTGCAACAACGGCTCAATCTCCTCTGCCATTTGTACAAGTGACAAATCGGCAATCAAACGCAGCAAACGGCTCTGCTGCATAGGGTACACGAGTGTCGCCAGCGCGGCACGGCAATCAGCGTACACTTGCTCCTTCTGAAGAAGTCCCTGTTCTATTGCTTCCTTCACCGCCATTTCCGCTGGAATGGGCGATGTACCACGCAGGAAAGGCTCAATCCATGCAGCGACCTGTTCCTGTTGGCCTTGATGTTCGTGAAGCCGCAAAGCCCAGGCATAATGCTGATCTAACCAGTAGTAGAGGGCCAGGGTCATCTCAGCATCGCGAGCAGCGTACGAGACCATTGCCGTAGGCAGTGGGCGGCGCGTCCAGTCTGTACGTTGTAGACTCTTGTCCAGGCGGATATTGAAGGCCCGCTGCAACATAGCTGCCAGCGATGATTCATGCTGACCGAAAATGGAGCGATTGGCAGCCTCCAGGTCAATGTAGTGGGCCACCGTGAGGCCTCGTTCCGTCATGACTTGCAAATCAGCCCCTGCGCCATAGAGCAGAATACTGGTATGGGGATCTTCAGTCACGGTAAGCAGTGGCGAAAGATCAGCCAGGCGCCAGGCATCGACCACGAAGCACTGATGATCGATAGCAAGCTGGAGGAGCGCGAGACGATTGGAGGAAGTCGATGTATGTGTGTGCGAACGCACCTGGGTAAATTCAGCGTCAATGGCAACGATACTCGCTTGCCTGAGTATATCGACGGCATGCAGCAACTGCTCAGGCCGATCAATCCACAGACGTTCTCCTCTGGCGGGAGGTGGACCCGGCGGTGGAGTGACGCCGAAATAACCCGGCCAGACAACGTCCAGGTCTTCTGATTCTGTTGGAGGTAGACTATTGCTCACTACTACTCCCATTCTGACCTATATTCAACGGTTTTGAATGTGAGTTAACTATAGCAGATTCTTGCAAAAAGGTACAGTGCATTCTCTGCAGACCTCCAAAAACCTCTGCAAATTGGCAAGTTTTCCTATTGCTCTAAACAGGCTTTTGAGTTTATACTGCTGCCAACGGTACCACGCAGGTCGGTGAATGAGAACGGCACCTGGAAGATCGACCTGAGAAAATACACCAATAAACTGAGGGTATCAATACTTTCGCCCAAATCTGCCAGTAAACCAAACAAAGGAGGTTTTCGTTATGTTGCTTATGTGTCCCTTCTCACGCGCTCCTCATGGCAAAACTTTAATCGGAATCATCGGATCAGTACTCCTGCTGCTAGTCGGCTGCGGGGGCCCAACCCCGGTCACCACGCCCACTCCCACCGTGCCACCGCTGTTGCAGTTTACCACTTTTGATTTGCATCTGCCCCCGGCGGCTCTCAGCGCGCCTGTGGTTGGGTCACTGCCCGATAACACACTATTGCACGTCAGCGTCACATTCAAAGTCAACCAGCAATTGCTCGATCAGTTGGGCAAACAGAAGGTCAAGCAGGGGCAAAACCAGAACCTGGAAAATATCGCCAATCAGCTAGGAATCAGCGACAGCCAGTACAAGCAGATCAAGGCGTACTTCGGCGTGCAGGATGCCACCCTCACCCTGAACAAGCTGCATACCGTGCTCACCGTAGATGCCAAAGCCAAGACCTTTGCTCAATTGTTCCAGGTCCAGTTTGTACAGCATAAACTCAACGGGCGCATCTTCTATATACCAAGCAGCAATCCCAAGGTGCCCACGGCCATCGCTCCCATGATCCTGGCCATCACTGGGCTCGATAGCTACAGCCTGCCACCACGAACTGGCTCTCTGGCTCAGCAATCCAAGCGCAAGACGGTGGGGATCATGAAAACCCCTGCTGATTGTAACTTTCCCCGAGATGTACTAGGCCCAAAAGATGTAGCACACTTCTACGGCTACGACCAGTTGGCCAAGAATGGCCTGAATGGCAAAGGCATCACCATTAACTTGATCGAGATCGACGGGTTTAACCAGGCTGACGTGCAGAGCTACGGAGGTTGTGTGAACTATCAGGGCCAGTTGAAGGTCGTCGATCTGAACACCCCGCCCAATCCAGGGGGAGAGGCAACGCTGGATATCGAGATGATTATGGGTCTGGCTCCTGCCGCCAACATCGTGGACTATGAAAGTGGCGTCAATAGTGGTAGCGTGATCAACGATGAATTGCAGGCTATCATCAACGATAACAGCAACAACACGAGCAGCGGCAGTATCGTCAGCATCAGCCTGGGGGCTCCTGAAATTGGGAACACCCCGGACACTCTTGCTGCTGTGGATCAAAGTCTGGAAATCCTGAGGAAGGCGGAGCACATGACAGTTTTTGTTGCCAGTGGTGATTGTGCGGCCTATGACATCGGTGACCTGTCCCCAAATTCCTTTGGCCAACTTGCGGTTGACTTCCCGGCGGCTGATCCCTGGGTCGTCGCAGTCGGGGGCACCAAAGAGGTGGTTGACCAAAGCACCAACACAGCCAATGAGGCTGTGTGGTCGGATGGGTCAAATCATAACATGTGCGGCAATAGTTGGGGCAGTGGCGGCGGTCTCAGCCAGTCGTTCAAGCGTCCTGATTGGCAGATGGGTCCAGGCGTGCAGAACAAGTACTCCAATGGGATGCGTCAGATACCCGATGTGTCTGCGCTGGCGTTCAATCTGGCCACCTACTTCCAGGGCCAGTGGTACGTGTCTAGGGGGACAAGTGCGGCAGCCCCCATCTGGGCAAGCGGCATGGCGTTGGTCAATGAAGGCCTGATCCAACAAACACAGAGCTTTTTCTACGGACCTGATACCTTCTACGTGGTTGCCCAGAACGGGGCAAGAAATAATCGGCACCCCTACTTTGACGTGACGCAAGGGAATGACCTGTATTATCCCGCGACGGCAGGCTGGGACTTTGCCTCCGGCCTCGGTACGCCCAATCTGCCCGACTTCTACAACACGCTCTTAGCTATGGCGAAGCAATCCTAAAGAGAAGCTATCGCCAGGCTCACTTGTATGCCCATCCGTCAGTGTGCTACACTGGGGGAGCAAAGACGCAAGCTAATTAGCACAAAAAAGGGCAGAGGTACTCATAATGATACAAAACACACGCATAACCGTGGCTCGTGGCGATGGCATCGGGCCAGAAATCATGGATGCTACCCTACACGTCATTCAGGCAGCAGGCGCTCGCATCGAGGTCGAGGAGATCGAAGTCGGCGAGAAAGTCTACCTGCGTGGTATCAGCACCGGTATCGAGCCTAGCGCATGGGAATCGCTACGGCGAACCAAGGTATTTCTGAAGGCTCCCATCACTACTCCGCAAGGCGGTGGTTATAAGAGCCTCAACGTCACGACGCGCACGATGTTTGGCCTCTACGCTAATGTGCGCCCCGCCGTTTCCTATTACCCGTTCGTCGATACCAAGCATCCTGATATGGATGTAGTCATCATCCGTGAGAATGAAGAGGACCTTTATACTGGCATCGAGTATCGTCAAACCCATGACATGATGGAGAGCCTCAAGTTGATTAGCCGCCCTGGCAGCGAGAAGATTATTCATTATGCCTTCGAGTATGCCAGGAGCCACAATCGCAAGAAGGTGACTTGCTTCATGAAAGACAATATCATGAAGCTCACCGATGGTCTGTTTCATAAGACGTTCGACGCGATTGCCGCGGATTACCCCGACCTCATCAGTGAGAGCTGGATCGTTGATATCGGTGCGGCCAAACTGGCCGATACACCAGAGGCGTTCGATGTCGTTGTCTTGCCTAACCTGTACGGCGATATTCTCTCGGATGTGGCGGCACAGATTGCCGGTTCCGTGGGCCTGGCCGGTTCAGCGAACATCGGTGATCAGTGCGCGATGTTTGAGGCTATCCATGGCTCTGCTCCTCGTCGTGCCGGTCAGAATATCGCTAATCCTTCGGGGCTGTTGCTGGCTGCGGTGATGATGCTGGTTCACATCGATCAGCCTGATGTAGCCACCCTGGTCCATAACGCCTGGCTGCGCACCATCGAGGATGGTATCCACACCTACGATATTTTCGTGAAAGGCGTGAGTAAGGAGAAGGTTGGCACGAAAGAGTTCGCGGATGCCATCATTGCTCGTCTTGGTCAGCAGCCACAGACACTCAAGGCGGTGAACTACAAATCAGTGCCGCGAGAGCCGGCCAGTATACTTGCGACCAGTAGTGTGTCAAACGAGAAGAAGGAGTTAGTCGGGGTAGACGTGTACCTGGATTGGCATGACGGAACCCCAGATCAATTGGGCGCGTCGTTCGAGCGGGTTCAGAGCGAAGGTTTTGAACTGAAGTGGATTGCCAACCGGGGAGCCAAAGTCTGGCCGAAGGGCTTGCCGGAAACCTTCTACACCGATCACTGGCGTTGTCGCTTCATGTCACAGACCTCTGGTGACCTGATTACCCACAGCCAGATTCTCGCATTGCTTCAGCATATTGAAGACGCTGGGTTTGACTTCATCAAAATTGAGAACCTTTATAACTTTGATGGTCATACCGGCTATTCTCTCTAACAAGGTGAATAAACAAGGAAAATGTAGATGATAATTGATGAGATTTTAGCGCATAATGAGCGCTTTGTAGAGTCGCAGCGACTGCCTGTCATCGGTCACGCACCGCGTAAACGCATGGCTGTAGTAACGTGCATGGATTGCCGCCTAGTGCGGATGTTTGAGCAGGCGCTTGGCCTGGAACGTGGTGATGTCCTGGAACTACGCACTGCGGGCGCGACCATCTCCAAGCCAGAGCGTGAGGGCGCTGCCAATGACCTCATCCGGTCCCTTGCAGGCGGGATTTACCTGTTAGGTGTGCGGGAGGTCGCCGTGATCGGTCATACGGAGTGTGGATTGTCACATGTGAACGCTACCATGGTGACTGCTTCGATGCAGGCATTGGGGGTCGACCCGCAGCAGTTGATTAAGCAAGAGGGTCTGGGCGATATAGAGGGCCTGACAGGCTGGCTCGGTGCATTTTCTGATGTCCACATCAATGTGTGTGAAGTCGTCGACGTGATCCGCAACAGCCCTTATCTACCCAAAATCCCTGTACACGGGCTGGTAATTGACATCAATACAGGCAAACTCGAGGTTGTCGACCGGGCAGGGTGATGCTGGCGATAGCTTGCAGGGCGACCGCAAGGGTCGCCCCTACCATACACGGTTCGGTCTCCGGATCAGTTTCTCGGCTAGAAACACGGCTATGGTTAAACCTTTAACAATCATCTTTCACCGCTTCCCATCACTACTCATGCTCATGCTCGCAGTCTTCATGTGTTCCGCTTGTGGTGGGAGCGGGGCCGTAGGGAGTACTGCTCGTAGCACGACGGCAACACCTGTTGTAACCGTGAAATCTCCGTCAAAAGTCCATCTTCCTTCTGGGCCAATTATATATGTGGCGCTGGGAGCCTCGGATGCCGTTGGTATTGGGAGCACTCAACCTGGTTCACAGGGGTATGTCCCATTGATCGCAGCCCATTTAGTAAAAGGATCACATGCGATCAACCTGGGCATCAGTGGCATTCGCCTGCGCAGGGCTCTCACGCTAGAGCTGCCGCTTGCTCTGACGATTTCACCTGACCTGATAACTATCTGGCTGGTTGCCAATGATTTCGTTGGAGGCGTACCTTTTGATGACTATATGCGTGACCTCAACATGCTTCTTCAGCAGTTGCATACGAATAGGCATGCGCTCATCGTGATGGCGAATCTGCCTGACCTGACACGCTTACCCAACTTCGCGAACCAAACCTCCACACAGAGAACACGCATGCTGCTTGCAATTCAGCACTGGAACGCGGGTATGGCCACGTTGGCAGCACGTTATGGTGTGATACTCGTTGATCTCTTCAGTCACCAGAGCCAGTTAACAGCCCATCCCGAGTATATCAGCTCCGATGGCTTCCACCCAAGTCCTTCAGGATACGTCCAGTTAGCGAATATCTTCTGGCGGGCGATTCAGGGATAGCAATAGTTGGCGGCCTGGCACCCGCAAGGGGTGCCACTACATTGCCTTCAAAGGCTTAATGCTGGTCTCGCCTTCTACAATGAAGACAATCCGTTCGCAGATATTCGAACAGTGATCGGCAGCACGTTCCAACTTATGAGCGATCCAGAGCATGTAGGTTGCTCGCTGCAAAACGTGGGAGTCATGCTGAAGGGCAGGAATAGCACGAGCGCCTTCTAGCATCGCCATCAAATCGTGACGCACCAAATGGTAACGGACATCTACTACATCATCCTCCTCCCAGATGTACCTGGCAGTTTTGACGTCGCGCTTAGCAAAAGCTTCCATAGTTCCCTGTAAAACACGCCGGGCCTCGTGACCAAGGTCAAGCATGTCCAGCATGATTGAAGCCTCTGTAATCTGACCTTTCTCACCCAGGGCACTTACCTTTGTGGAATCTGTCACCTTCACCTGTGCAGTATTACTCTGCAGGGGCGTCATACGCAGGATGATTTGTGCAATGCCAGCAGCGCCGTCGCCCGTGCGTTCGAGATCGCTGGCAACCGAGAGTGCCGAAGTGAGGAAGCGCAAATCTCGTCCTCCCAATGGCTGTTGCAGCGTCAACAAGCGAATGGTGTGCTCTTCAATAGCTGCACGCAAACTATCAATGATGGCATCAGCCTCGATGACCATACCCGACTTGGCTTGATCTGCTGTCTCCAGTGCCTCGAGCGCTTTTGCCAATGCATCATCGACCAGAGAACCCAGGTGTAAAATCTGAGTATCCAGTTCTCGTAACTCTTTATCCAGCAGTGTTCTCATCATGAGAGTACTCCTTTGATTGACAGGCTATTTTTAGCAATGATACACTATTGTCAAGGTTCCACTCATGGAAGGAAGAAGAACGGAAACCATGTCAACAAAACGACTACTTGGTATTTTTGCCCATCCTGATGACGAGGGCGGCATGGGCGGTGCATTCCTACAGTATAACATGGCTGGCGTTGAGACGGGCCTGGTCTGTGCGACCCGTGGTGAAGTTGGCGAAATCTCCGATCCGGCCCTGGCAACACCTGAAAATCTGGGCCAGGTGCGCGAGGGAGAAATGCGCACGGCTGCCGAAGTGTTGGGATTGCACCATCTCTGGTTTCTCGATTACCGCGATTCAGGCATGGCAGGGACGCCGGAGAATGAGGACCCACGTTCACTTGCACAGGCCAGAGCCGCCGATGTGGTAGGAAAACTGGTGGCGATTATTCGTGAATTCCGCCCGCAGGTGATAGTGACCTTTGACGAAACTGGTGCTTATGGACATCCTGATCACATTGCCATCTATCGCCATACGACCAGCGCCTTTTATGCTGCCGCCGACGCTGTACAGTATCCCGAACTTGGGCCGGCGCACTCAGTTTCCAAGCTTTATTATACCTCCTTCCCGCGCAGCGGAATTCGTGCAATGGCTGAGTGGATGAGGTCCCAGAATTATCAGGGGCCATTCAGCAAGCTCGATCCAGAAAAGCTGGGCATGCCCGACGAGCAGATCAGCGTCTGGCTCAACGTAGAACCCTGGTGGGAGACGAAGAGTCGCTCATGGTCGATGCATCGCACGCAGATGGACCCCAATGGCCCCCTGGCCCGACTGCCTGAGGAGACTCAGCGTAAGTGGCGCAGCAGGGAATGCTTTCAACTGGCGGCTTCGCGGGTTGGGCCGGACATACCAGGGGAAAACGATCTGTTCGCTCGGACGTGAGATGACGGTATGCTGTAGGGGATTGTTTCTCAACAACCTTGCCAAAAAGGACAATTGGGACATCAATGAGCGATTTGAACAAATGCAATCAGAGTCACTGGCGTTTGGGACTTATGTCTCCAATGTCTCCAATGTCTCCGATGTCTCCGATGGGACACTTGGGACATCATATTGTGTAGCCACATTGTGATGCTGCATGATGGGTCAGACGATGTCAGTGTGCGAAGTCATAGCTAGCAACCTGATTATAGTATAAACTGAAGCAAGCGTTCTTTCAAGAGGCTGCTGAGTAGCCCCCACCAGGGCGTCAGCTTGCCTGCGCCCTGGGGTGGTGGGTGTGGCTCCGAAAAAATGACTTCTTCATCATAAGGAGATCAGCACTGTGCCAACTGGAACAGACAAAACAGCGGTCATCAAGGCAGAACTTGACAACGGTACGACGATCTTTATCCAATCGGTGATGCCTGAAGGTGAGGAAGATGTTGCCTTTACGACATTCTCGTTTAAGGATATTACCGATGCGATTGAAGGTATCGCCGAATCAATCACATCGACATTAAAAAAGGTCAAGCCCCACAGTGCCAGTGTCGAGTTTGGCCTGGAAGTGAGCGTTGATTCTGGAAAGTTGACAGCACTGTTAGTAAAGGGAACAGGTACAGCCAACCTGAAGATTACACTCCAGTGGGGCGAGATGGACGATAGCGCAACCCCATAGGAAGTAGGGAGACGAGATGGTGCAATCATTGTATGAGCTTTTGCGTCGTTGCACTGTGCGGGTATCATTCGCAAAGAAGACTCAGGGTACAGGCTTCTTTGTAGCACCAGGCTTGATATTGACCTGTGCCCATGTTGTCGAAGAAGCACAAAAAAGTGGAGCAGTAGTTGATGCATATTGGAACAACCAGTCATATCCTGCACAGATCAAGGAGCTTCGCGCCACTCCATACCCCGATATAGCATTGTTGCAAGTGAACCTGACCGACCACCCTTGTGTCTACCTGAGTGAAGAAGCGAAACCTTTTGACAGATTGTATTGCTACGGCTATCCCGACGACTATCCCAACGGTGACTCGGCCACCTTTGACTGCGAAGGATGGACTGACGACCAACAGCCGTTGCTGAAGCTCAAACAGGGACAGGTAAGGCCAGGACTGAGTGGCGCACCGCTGCTCAATATTCCCACTGGGCGAGTATGTGGCATCGTCAAGCGCACTCGCAACCGAGACACTGATCTGGGTGGCAGAGCCGTCCCGACAAAAACAGTTCTACGGGAGTTTGGCCAGTTGGCGGCACTACAACAGGAATTTCATCAACGGCTGAAAGATTGGGCAAGTGGTACAACCAGTTCCCTTGAAATCTTCTACTCCTATGCCCACAAAGATGAAGACCTGCGAGAGGACCTGGAGACACACCTCAGTTTACTGAAAAGACAAAAGCTTATCACAGGTTGGCATGATCATAAAATTGGTGCTGGTAAAGAATTCAAAGGCGAGATTGATACGCATCTGAACACAGCGCATATCGTTCTGCTGCTGGTTAGCCCAGCTTTTATGGCTTCGGACTACTGCTTCGACAAAGAGATGATGCGAGCTATGGAACGACACGAGACGGGAGATGCTCGTGTGATCCCAATCATTCTCCGCCCGGTTGATTGGCATGAGGCTCCATTTGCCAAACTGAAGGCGCTGCCCAAGGACGGCAAACCAGTGATTACGTGGTCAAATCGTGATGAAGCATTTCTGGATGTTGCCAAGGGCATCCGTGGAGTTGTTGAGGAGTTGACCAAGAACCCGCGCTAGGTCGTGATTGCGTTGCTGAGCGAAAGAAAGCCATCACACTGCACACCGGGCATTTGAGCAGGAGTTTGCCCTCGTTAGGATCTCGTTTTCCTAACAAGCGCCGCTGCCCGCAGAAATGGCACCAGAGAGGGGTTACCTCCCAACCATCGGTCGATGCAAGGACAGTATAGGGTGCAATCTCCTGACGCATCTCATTTGTCAATATGCGACGTAAAACGCATTTTGGCTATGTGTTCGACGTGTCATTGAGCAGGAGACAATTTTCGCCTGAATCACCGCCTCTTGAGGCAGACGTAGCGCGTCTTATAGATCTCGGAAAGCGGGTTGATGGCAGGTGGCTCTAATGGCTGCGGCAATTTCAGGCATTGGGATCATTCGGTAGGGCGTAGTTGTGCAGGAAGGTCTTTTGCTTCCTATTTCGATTCAGACGTTCGCAGCATTCCCCACCTGCTATATCCTCTAGTGACACTCCACTTGGGCTCTGCGCCCAGTGGCTTCTCGTTCCGATTTGACCTGAACGAGCTACGCGAAAACTGAGGAACGTTCCCTCAATCCCGTGGGTGGTGCCATACCACCAACTACGGTGGAGATCGAAGTTTCCACCGATACTTTTTGTACGTTGATGCCGATTGCCTACGCCATGCAGTTCGGTCTTTGCGAACGTAGCGGCGGTCTCAGGCACACGGTAGTGTTTTTACCCTGAACCCTTCGTTCAGGAACCCGTACACTATTCAGTTTTCAAGGTACTATCAGGATTATAGCACCTTGACAGTGTGATTGCAAGGGGATATGCTTATGGCATGGAGAAGAAACAGAAACCTAGCGCGCTTACTGTGCGCTTTACCGAAGAAGAGAAAGCAATTATCACCGAACTACGAGCCTATTATGGGCTGAATTCGGATAATGAGGCCCTACGGTTTGCGTTGCGAGCAGCGGTACGTGAGATGCAGCGGCTACGGGCTAAAGCCACGGACGCCTAACCACTGCCGTTGAAACGGCGTGGCTTGCGACGGGCTCAAGCCCATATCTGTCACCGCGAGTGCAGCCTTGTCCAGTATCGCCAGTTCCCAGATACCAGGATAGCGGCGCGGAAAGATCGCCAGCAGCAGAAACAGCCCGCCGAACACGCAAAATCCATACATACGCCAGACCTCAACAACCTGAGTAGCAGGACCGGCATTCACACTATCACCAATGGCACTGATAAACGAAACAAAAGCTCCCACCGCCGACATAAGCATCAAGCCAGTTGCAACTCTATCACGCCAGGACGCTTTTCTTGTTGGTGACGCTGTTTGCGCGGTCGATGTGGACTCTATCTCCATGTGTTGTTTCTCCCATCTCCTAATAAATCTCATTCATGTTCTTTAGCAAAACTAACGATGTACGTCTTCATAGAAAGAATACCATAGGCGATGGGAAATGTCAAGACTAACGTTGTTCGATAATGGCAAGGATGGAGCTTGACAAGGCAGTTCAATTGCTGAAGTAGCGAAACGGGCCAACACATCATACGTCGCTATGTTTGCCACTCAGACCGGATACCAGTACCTCCAAACCGAACAGAAAGCCCTCCGCCGGCACCCCCCGCCGCATCTGGTCGGCCAGTTCAAGCATCACGAAGCCATGCACGAATGCCCATGCTGTCTGTGTGGCAGCTATCGCGTGTTGCTCCCCTACCATGTGTGCAACTGTGGTGAGCATCGGAGCAGCCACCGCCATACTGATGGGCGAGGGATGTTCCTCGATAGGAGCGCCGCCAAAAAGCAGGAGATACAACCGGGCATGCTGGAGCGCCCATTCTCGATAGGCTATCCCCATTGCCCTTATCTGGTGCTGTGGGTCTGAACTCGCCTGCAGACGCGTCTGCTCAAGTACTTCTGCCAGTTGGACCAGTCCCTTATCTGCAACGGCGCTCAGCAGCGCCGTCTTATCTGCAAAGTGATGGTACAGGGATGAGGCTCGCACATCAAGCATCTGAGCAATCCGACGCATAGAGACGGCCTCGATCCCTTCGTTTTCCAGCAGATCATAGGCGATTTCTATCAGCACATCTGGGTCAATTTTTTTTGTGTATACCATACCTAACTATGTTAGTCTTGACAGGTTGTTTTGTCAATGGTATTATACCCTTACGAAGACGAACATCGTTCGTCTTCAGATAGTTCTCACGGTAACGGAGCAATGAACAAAAGTCTCTGTAGTTCAAAAGATCTTTCGCAGTAGCTATCTGATACCAGGAAGGAAAACTGTATGAAGAAACGTGGGAAGTTTATTCTTCGCCTGATCCTCGGGATGATGCTCATGTTTGTGCTTATCCTTGGCTCACTCTATCTGATCGGACGAACTATTAAAAAAGAGGTTTGTAGTGGAGTAGATATTCATGCATCAGATAAACAGGTATGGCAGATTCTCACGGATTTTCCCAGCTATCCTCAATGGAATCCCTACATTCACCAGGTCCGTGGAGAGATCAAAGCCGGCGCTCAGATCTACATCTTCAACCAGTCTTCCGACACTGACGCTGGCATGGCATTTCGTCCAACGATTCTCACTGTCACACCTGGTCGAGAATTACGCTGGCTAGGATATGTCTACGTGCCCGGTCTCTTTGACGGAGAACACGTCTTTACCATCCAATCGCTTGATGACGCTCATGTGCATTTTATGCAATGCGAAACCTTCAGCGGAATTGGTACGGTTATCGATGCTCAGGACACAAACACTCAAGGAGATTTCCAAAGGATGAACCTCGCGCTCAAAGCACGCTCCGAAGCCGCGTTCTCAAGAGAAGTCCAGCTAAGAGCGACTTGATTCTCTCACAACCAGTTCAGGCTGGTATACAATGTGCTTATGTTGGTGGGAGGTGGGATTACTTGCCTCATCGAGAAGAAGCTCAGCGGCTGTACGTCCGAGTTCGTATTTTGGTTGTCGAATCGAGGTGAGCGGTGTGGAAAGGACGCTCGCGAACTCAACATCGTCGTAGCCAACCAGGGCCATATCCTTTGGGATGGAGATCCCATGCTTGATAAGACCACGCATCAGTCCAAGCGCAAGAAGATCATTCGCGCAAAAAACGGCGGTGGGTTTTATCCTGGCGCTCAATAGCTTCTCCACGCTCTCCTCACCTTCCCTGGCGCTTTGAGCTGAAGTGGTGATATCAATAAGAGCGTGATCGGGATCAAGGCCGGCTGCCTTCACGGCCCGTAGCACTCCACGTCGGCGGTCCGCACACTGACGGATACTGAGTGGGCCATGTACAAATGCAATGCGATCGTGTCCTTGTATGAGAAGATGAGCGGCAGCAAGTTCGCCGCCTCGTACATCGTCTACAGAGACCGAGCAAAGGTCCTTGATTCGGCTCGGACGATCGAGTAAGACGACAGCGATACCTCGCTGTCGAAAGCGCTGCAGGTAACTGGCATCGTTCTGCACCGGAGTAATCAGCACCCCTTGGGTACGCTGCTCCTCGAGTACACGAAGGTAGTTACTTTCCTTTTCTACAGAGTCGTCCGAATTGCAAAGGATAACGACGTAGCCAGCCTGGTTTGCCAGGTCCTCAACACCACGCGCCACCTCTGTGAAGAAGGGATTGGCCACATCAAGCACAACAAGTCCAATGTGCTGACTTCGACCGGCACGTAGCTGGCGTGCCGACCCATTTCGAACAAAGCCAATTTCCTCGATGGCTAGCTGCACCCGTTGCCGCGTCACCTTAGCGACTATTTCAGGCCGATTCAGAACGTTCGATACGGTTCCGAGCGAAACACCCGCACGCTTCGCCACTTCACGGATACTTGACATTGAACTCATGCGCATATTCTTCCTCATTTGCTCAATTGGAACCTCTTGACAATGGGATAATTAGCATTTATACTTGATTTAATTGAAACGTTTCAATTTTCCGGTAATGTCCCGTCGTAACTACTCAGTTCTGCTTGCTCTTGCGCCGTCTTCGGCGGCGGGGTGGCGTGGAAGGTGCGGGGATTACCTGCCCCCAGGTAGGGTCTCCCGCGCCCCGGCAAGGGGACTGCGTCCCCCTGCACCCCATTAGGCATTTATTTTTGTTTTCGATTGAAACGTTTCAAGTTACTAATAATTGTACTGTGTAGCGTCTAACGCGTCAAGTACACCACATGATGAGGGGAAAGAGCGTGACGAAACCTTCTGAACCCATCGTTGAACTCAGTGGGATTGCCAAACAATTTGGCAGTGTGCAGGCCTTGCAGGGAGTGGACTTTAGTCTGTTCCCTGGCGAAGTGCATGCATTGGTAGGCGAGAATGGCGCGGGCAAAAGCACGCTGGTGAAAATCCTGGCAGGTATCCATAGGCCGGACGCGGGGGTGGTGAAAGTTGATGGCGAGGTGGTCGAACTGCGCTCGCCAATACAGGCCCAGGCCCTTGGCATTGCTGTTGTCCACCAGGAACCAATGCTTTTCCCCGACCTGGATGTTGCCGAGAATGTATTCATGGGCCGTCACCCTCGTGATCGCTTCGGGCGCGTTGATTGGAAACGCATGTATCGCGAAGTCGATCAACTGCTCGCATCCCTGGATGTTTCGCTCAGTTCTCATACACCGGTACAAGGACTCTCCGTTGCTGAACAACAGCTGGTAGAGATCGCTAAGGCACTTTCCTCGCAGGCGCGCGTTCTGGTACTGGATGAACCAACGGCAGCCCTTTCGGCGCATGAGGTCGAAGAATTATTTGCCATTGTGAAGCAACTTCGCGAGCGCGGAGTGGCTGTACTCTTCGTTAGCCACCGTCTGGATGAAGTTTTCAAGATTGCAGACCGCCTGACTGTCTTCCGTGATGGGACACATATCATTACTGCCCCGGTCAGCGAGATGAATACCGAAGAGATCATCAAGCACATGGTCGGGCGTGAACTCTCCAATCTTTTCCCCAAGGGTGAAGCTGAGATCGGGGAAGTGGTGCTTGAGGTGCGCCATCTCACACGGCCTGGAGTTTTTGCCGATGTGAGCTTCCAGCTTCGCCGGGGCGAGATCATTGGTTTCGCGGGCCTGGTGGGTGCCGGACGCACAGAGGTTGCGCGGGTGCTCTTTGGCATTGACCGGGCGGAGAGGGGAGAGATCTGGCTCAAAGGCAAGAAGGTGCATATCCGCTCGCCACAGCAGGCGATGGATTACGGCATTGCTTATGTCCCTGAGGACCGCCACCAGCACGGGCTGGTCATGAACTTCAGTATCGCCGCCAACGTCACCCTGCCTATCCTGCAACTGGTTTCGCGCCTGGGGCTGGTTGATTCACGCCGGGAACAGAAGATCGCGGGTGAGTATTCCAGACAGCTGCGCGTTCGTTCCGCGGGCATTGAGCAGTTAGTCAATACCCTTTCTGGCGGGAATCAGCAGAAAGTGGTCCTGAGCAAATGGCTGGCGACCAATCCATCGGTGCTGATCCTGGATGAGCCAACGCGCGGTATCGATGTTGGGGCCAAGGCCGAAGTTCACCGCATTATTTCAGATCTGGCCACCAGGGGCCTGGCGATTATTTTGATCTCTAGCGAGCTCCCAGAGGTGCTCGCTATGGCCGACCAAGTTATTGTTCTACACGAGGGAAGTGTTACCGGCACATTCGCGCGCTCCGAAGCGACACAGGAGCGGGTAATGTCGGCCGCCACAGGACAGGATAGGTGATGGCATGACCACCACGAGTCAAGAAGTGGAGAGCGCGAAGCAGCGCAGCCAGTTGAGCCAGGCGCGTCTGCCGGGCCTTGTCAGCCGGGTGCGTGAACTGGGCCTTCTGATTGTATTGCTTCTCATTATCTTCATTGTTGGCGTTCAGGCACCGCGGTTTCTGAGCATCGACAATTTCGAGCAGATTTTGCTCTCAATCGCCATTCTTGCGATCGTCGCCGTGGGAGAGACGCTGGTGGTGTTGACGCGCAACGTGGATCTGTCAGTGGGTTCAATGGTAGGCATCACAGCCTTTGTCACGGCCTATTTCTTTAAGCAGCTTCCCGGTATCAATTTGCTGCTGGGCATTCTATTGGGCTGTGCTCTGGGGCTGGTTCTGGGAATTGTCAATGGACTGATCGTCTCGTTCGGGCGTGTTCCGGCGATTGTGGCCACGTTGGGTACCCTTTACGCTTACCGGGGCCTGGTTTTTATTGTCTCGGCCAATACAACCTCTCAGATCAATGCCTCCGATGTGCCGGCCAGCTACCTGGCTCTGGCAACGACCCAGATCCTTGGTATTCCGGCCCTGATTCTCATTGCAGCGGTCATAGCAGTCATCGTCGGTTATTTTCTGCGTGCCTCACATACCGGACGCCAGCTTTACGCGGTAGGCAGCAATCCCGAAGCGGCGAACATGATTGGTATTCGCCGGGATTGGCTTGTGTTCGGGGCTTTCGCCGCTTCGGGATTGCTCTGCGGGCTGGCAGGAGTGCTCTGGGGCGCGCGCTACGCCACCGTAGATGCGACCAATGCCACAGGTCTGGAATTGCAGGTTATTGCGGCGGTCGTTGTAGGCGGAGTCAATATCTTTGGTGGCTCAGGCACCATCATGGGTGCGGTGCTGGGTGCGATTGTACTGGGCACACTGCAAAATGCGTTAAACATTCTGAACATTTCCCAGTTCTGGTTGCAGGCGATATATGGCGCGGCTATTATCGTTGCTGTGGTACTTGATGCATTTATCACCCGCTGGTTGCAGCGAGCCATCCTCTCCAGGAGGAAGAAAGCATGAAAAGACTCAAATCGCTCCTGATTTCCTGGGAGGCTCTGCTTGTGATGCTGCTCCTGATCAGTGTCGTGATCGGTAGTGTTCTCTCACCCTATTTCCTGACGGGCTTTAACTTCAATGCGCTCACCAGTAACATTATGGAAATAGGCATCATGGCTTTACCGATGACACTGATTATCATCGCCGGCGAGATTGACTTGTCGGTCGCTTCGGTGCTGGGGCTGGCCAGCGTCGTCCTGGGCTTTCTCTGGGAGAGCGGGCATCCTTTGTGGCTTGCGATAGGAGTGGCACTGCTGGTTGGGTTTGTTGCGGGCTGTCTCAACGGCTTACTCGTCACAAAGCTCGCCTTGCCCTCACTGGTCATAACGATTGGCACTCTAGCCCTCTATCGCGGTCTGGCCTATGTTGTCCTGGGCGATCAGGCAGTCAGCAACTTTCCCACCTCTTTTACCAATATTGGATTTGGCACTATCCCGGGCACAGAGATTCCCTGGTCGAGTCTGATCTTTGCCACTCTAGTGGTGATTTTTGTGGTGGTGTTGCATTTTAGCTGGTTGGGCAGGCAACTCTACGCCATGGGCAATAACAAAGAGGCGGCGCGGTTTTCCGGGATCAATGTGAGCCGGGTGAAACTCATGCTGTTCATTCTCTCTGGGGTG
>WNFB01000078.1_pt1 | contig 58882 bp, 46 predicted proteins | sample 5400501 | NCBI WGS metagenome assembly WNFB01 (sample SAMN13153341, study PRJNA577476) | soil metagenome | isolation source: 200 cm saprolite under Douglas fir tree site 2 hole 1 | place: USA:California | collected 2015-04-18 | reverse complement strand
GCAGTAACTTCTTATGCTAGAATAGAAATGATGGAATTAAAAATGTTATTAACCAAATTAAATATTAAACTATACTACACTGATACAGATTCAATTTTCACCGATAAACAAATACCTGAGTATTTAATTGGTAAAGAATTGGGTCAACTTAAAGATGAATTAAATGGTAAATTTATTAAAAAAGCTTATTTTCTTGGTATTAAAAAATATGGTTATATTGATAGTGATGATAATATTCATTCGATATTTTCAGGTGTAGAGAGAAACTCTTTAACTTGAAATGAAATTGAACAAATTGCTAATGGTTTTACTATAATTAAACAATCACCAATTAAATTTTTTAAAAATTTTAACACTTTAAATATTAATATCAAAAATGATTTAAACACTTCTATTATTTTTAATCCAAGTAAAAAAATTTTTAATAATTTTTAAATAATAGTTGAAAGTTATTAAAAATTTAATATTAATTTTCACAGGTTCATAAAAATTATTAAAATGATGAATTAGAATTTAGCAGAATTGAACTGCAATATAAACCTCGGATAGATTTATAGTTAAAACCATTTAACTTTAAATCCTTTTTTATATTTAATTAAATTCCTTTTAAATTAGTAAGTTGGAGGAGGTGAGGTGAAGGGGGGGTAAACTTCATTAAAATTTTGTGTTTTTTAAAAAGAGAAATTAAATTTTTCATGTTAATTCAATAAATCAGGTAAATTTAACCATCTTAATATTAGTGAAAATTGGTATACTTCATAATTTCTTAGAAAATAATCTATTTTATTCATTTATTAATAATTTTATCTCTAGTTTCTTCAATTCAATTTTTAATTTGAGTATTAACTTCTTTTTGATGTAATTGACTTAAATCAGATTTAGTTTCTTGTGTAATTACAGTTTCATAAGCGTTATTATCTTTATTCAATTCAACTAATTGTTTCAATAATTCATCTGCTATGTTACTATCCATTCTTGATGATTCATTAACTTTATTTTCGATAGAATTCATTATATTTTTCAAATTATCTGGCAAAAAAGATTTTCATCTACCTCTAATACTAGATATAATAAAATTATCCATTTTTTCTTTAAATAAAGGTTTAGTAGAGGAATCTATTGGTCTTACAGTTTTTGTTGAACTTGATGATGATGATGATGAAGTTGAGCTAGATCCATTATAAGAATCTAAACTCTCTCCTCATTCTTCTTTAGCTTTTTCACTTAAATTTTCTACACTAGATGAAGTTAATAATTTACCTTTTCCTTTATCTAAGGAGTCAATTTCAGGAGAAGAAACTCCTGAAGCTATCATCAATTTTGTATCATTTGGGTTAGATAACTTGATACTAGATTTATTACTACTGTTTGAGCTATTCGAGTTACCATCTCTCTCCCCTGTTCGAAAGGAGTTCATTCAATCTATTAACCCTGCTCCAGCTGTTTTAGCTTCATCTGCATAATATCAAACTAAAATTCCACTAATTACAATTCCTCCAATTATTAAATATTTTTTATAATTTGAATTAGACTCAGGTTGAATTTCAGTTTGAACTTCATTTGTATCATTTGTTCAATTTATTCAATCGGCTAATTTAGATTTATAACTTTTTCTAAGACTATCATCTTTTTGAGAGTAATATCTTTTATCAGATGGAGTTCACTCATGTTTAGAGGAAGTTCTCCTATGAAGATTATTGATTGTTTTATCAGTTTTTACAGAATCTTGAATGTGAGTAACTTCGTCAACTTTAATTTCATCTTTATTATAAAATAATTTAGATAAATATTGAAATAAATTAGTATTAACAAAATAATCTAGTATATTTACTGTAATAAATCTTGTTTCAGTGAAGATACCTTGAATAAATTCCATTAAAGAATTTTCTAATAAAGATAAACCAAATATTGATAATACAATAGTGTTTAATACAGTTCATATTTTTCTAAGTATTTTATATTTTTTAAAAATTTGAATTAACAAACTAACTAAAGTTAATTTAACTAAAATATTTTTAAAAGCTAACATTAATTCTCAAATTTGAGAGAAATAAGACTTAATTTGAGATAAAATAGAGTTTTTATTTAAATTAGAATTAATATTTTCATTTTTAACATCTAATTTTTTAAATTTGCTGATTAATTCAGCTTTTGTATATTTGTTTAAATTCATTTTGTTTTATATATTTATTTGATTGCATTACTATGTTTATATATTCGTAATAAACATTTTTAATATTCAATATTATCTTAGATAGTTTTAAATTATAATAACTCATTAAAAAAATAATAAAATCAGTTCAAAATTTAAATTTTAAAAATAACAAAACAACATTGCAAATTATTATATTTATTAAAAATATTAAATGTGTTTGTAAAATAAATTTTAATCAAAGACAGGACCTCTCCTTTATAAATAATAAAGTAAAGTTCGAAGTTGTTTAACACTCGTCTTTTATTTGATAGGACGTTAAATACTAATCACTTATTGCAATCAAATTAAAAAATATTAATGAATATAAATTTTTACAATTTATTATTATCAGCTACTTTAGCATCTTTTTTATTCTTTTTAATTAAATTTTTAAGAACTTGATACTTTGAAAATAAAGAGAACATTGTTTTTACAAAAGGAATTTCAACAAAAGAAATTACTTTTTGTAAAGATTATCAAAAACTTTTAAGTAGTGAAATGGAAAATAATCTTAAATATTACATAGTTTTTACTTATACTTATTCACATATCTTAAATTCTTGTTGAACAATATTTGATATAACAGAATGATTGGAATCAATTAATAAACAAGATTATAGTGTTACATTTGAACTTATTTCGAAAACTCAAGATAATTTACTATCAAATTATCCGAGAATAATTCTATCTAATGAATTTATAGTAAATAAACAGAGTAACCCAGTTTTAATCTCCTCATTTTTATCTAATCAATTAAGAAATGTTTATGAAATGTTCGATTCAGAAAATAAAGATAACCATTATATTGTGATTAAATATACAGCTTTAATAGCTTCTACATAAAATGTTAATATTATTCTTATTTACCCCCTTTCCTCTGCTAAACAAAATATTAATTTATTCTGTAATTAGCAAGTAATATTTATGAAAATAAATATTAGACATTTAATACAAGTCCCAAAGGATTATTGCAATCACATATATATATATATAAATGAATTTAACTACTAATAATATAAGTTTCTTAAGAGATGTTTCATCTCATATAAAAGTTGATATGACTTCAGGTTGAAGACATCATTACTTTGATGGAAGTATAAACGAATTATCATCTTTTATAAAATTAATTGGAGATGATAAAATCTATTTATTAATTCCGTTATTTATTAGTTCTCAATCTTTAAGAAATGCCACATTAAATTTATCTGAACCCTTTTTAGTTAATATGTTTATGTTTCCGACTTCTATTTTTAGAAGGCCAAAAAGCTGTGTAGTCAAATTAAAAAATAAATTGGCGTAGAATTTTAACGGAAATTACGTTAGATGTGGTTCTAAGAGCCCAAAAGGGTGTTGATATTAAAACTTAACACAATAACTTTTATAATATCCCTTTTATGAGATTTAATTTTAACAATAACTTTGTATTCTTTATTACAGATTAAATTTTAACTTTTAATTCCTTATTACAGATTTATTTTTAACAATTTTAACTCAATAACTTTTATAACATCCCTTTTTATGAGATTTAATTTTAACAATTTTAAACATCAAGTCTAATTTATAAATTAGTAATGCTAAACTAAATAATTCACAGTTACTTACATTTGCATCCTATTAAGAAATGTTCTTTTTCTTATAAAATTAAATATTATTTCATTTCTTAGATTACATTATGGATTAATATAATAAAAAGAAATATTATTTAATAAATAAATAATAGAAATAAATTTAAGATAGTATCTAGGGGTTAGTTTCTTGCTTTATATACATTCAGCGCTTATCTAATATGTTTGTGGCTACCCAACTATGCTTATTTAATTAATTAAATTCAACAATTGGTGCACTAGAGAAACACAGCCTATTGATCCTTTCGTACTAGAAGGTCTTCCCCTTTTTACTATTTATATCTTCAGAAGATAGGGACCATACTGACTCACGTCGTATTAAACCCAACTCGCGTACCCTTTTAATCGGCGAACAGCCGAACCCTTCCAAGCTTCTTCACCCGGAGGATAGGATGAGTCGACATCGAGGTGCCAAACAGCCGGAACAATGTGTACTCTTGCCGGCTATCAGCCTGTTATCCCTAGCGTAACTTTTATCGATTGATCCCCGTCTATTCCATTTTATAGCGAGGGGTCACTATGCCCTACTTACGTATCTGTTTGACTTCTAAGTCTTTCAGTTAGGTATGCTTTCCGCCATTATACTATTCAAAACCTTTCACTGGTTTATTGATTTCCATTCAATTTCTAGCTATACCTTGTAATAATAAAACAAATTTATTAAGTTTTATTTTTTATTTAATTCTTATTTATATTAGAGAATTAATAATTTTGTCTGTATATTATAACAAATAATTATAATATTATAAATTTATTAAAAATCTTTGGATGTACTTTGCTACTTTTTTAAAGACGACCGCCCCAGTCAAACTACCAATTAGTCATTTATCCCTTAAATTTCAAATTATAAGGTAAACAAAGATTAAATCCAAATTTTAAGGTATTCCAAATTTTGTCTATCGACATGCCTAATTACTATTAATTGAATATAAATCATTGTAATAACTAACTATAGTAAAGCTGCATAGGGTCTTCCCGTCCCCCTGAAGATAGCGAGCATCTGCACTCGCAATTCAATTTCACTGAGCAAGTTGTAGAGACAGTAAGACCATCGTTACATTATTGATACTAGACCACATTTAATGGCCAATTTATTTTGCTACCTTAGGATCCTCATAGTTAAGACCGCTATTAACCAGACTTTCAATTAGTAACTTTAAAATTACCTCTTTTATATTAATGGCATTGAGCAAATTTCATTCAGAATACTATTATCTTAATCATTGCTCTGAATTGTGTTTTTAGTAAACAGTCGTGGCCTCCGATTTTATTATACCATATAAACTTTTAAATTATGGCTAATTTAAAATTTTATGGTTTCTCTTATTGTCAAACTTATGAGAACAATTTGCCGAGTTCCTTAACAACTTTTAGCTCTTCACCTTAGTATACTCTACTTACAAACCTGTGTCGGTTTAGGGTACGGTAGTTAATAATTTAATTTTTAAATTATATATATTTAATTTTCCTGATCTATTATAATTTACCATTTAGATTTTCAATATATTACTCATCAGTCAAAACTTTGGTTCTGAACCTTAGAGGCCGCATTAACATAAGGTGGTTTAACCTTTCCTTATAACCCTTTTGTATTCGGTGAGAAGTATTATAACTTCTTTACGTTACTCATGTCAGCATTATCTCTTCAGTTATTTTCAAACAATGAAACACTGTTTATCATCAATTATACTGAATGTTCTACTACCTAATTTATAAACATAAATTAAATTATATTTATAATTAACAAGATATCGGTTGATTATTTAAGACCCGTTAAATTTATGGCGCAATAGTCTAAGGGCTGCTACGTTGTTACAACGGTCATTAAAAGATAGCGACTACCAGGCTCACTTTACAGCTGCATTCAATCTATTACTTCCTTTAATTTCACTTAATAAATCATTTGGGACCTTGATCTTTGTTCTCGGCTGTTTCCGTCTTGACTATTCAACTTATCATGAATAGTCTGAATATCTATTATCAATTTATGTTATTCCGAGTTTCATTTCCATTGGTAAGATTTTCGAGATCCCCTCAACCTAAACTTTTAATAAAATATATTTATTATTAGTTGGGAATTACCGTGCTGTACCTCCATAAATTTATTCATAGATGTCATACTTAAATATGTTTCGTAGAAAACCAGCTATCACCAGTTCAGATTGGCATTTCACCGCTTTCCAAAACTCTTCGGAGAATTTTGCAACATTCAACCGTTCGATCCATTATAATCTGGTTTTGGAAAAATCAACTGACTTCGGGTCTAATAATAGTAACTATCCCATAATTATTATTTGTAAATAAATCACTTATTTCATAATTAATTTTTATTTATAAGGAATTTATTCTATTTTTGTTTTAAAAATATTTTAAAAATTATAATTTTATTATACAAATAATTTAGTCGCTTTCGCTAAGGCTAATTAACCTTGCTACTATTATTAACTTACTGACCCATTATGCAAAAGGTACGTTGTCATTTTAATTTAAAACTTCAACTGCTTATAGAATTACTAATTCAAAATTATTTCATTACGTTATACAACGAGCTATTTCAACTTTTCCTTTACAGTACTTTTCACTATCGCTAAATTTATTATACTTAGCCTTAGAGGATGGTTCCCCTATATTCCAACAAGTTTTCTCTCATTGTACTTATAATAATAATAATTTGATATTTTACAGGACTGAATACCTTCTTTGGTAATTATTTTGTTTTAATTATTATATAATTATTAAATTATAATTAACGATATTCCAACTTCATTCTTTATATTTAATATTATATTATTTCAAATATTTTTATTATTTAGGCTAATCCAATTTCACTCACCATTACTCTTGGAGTCTCGGTTGATTTCCTTTCCTTTCCTTAATACAATGTTTTGCTTCAGGAAGTTTTAATATTTAAGGTTTCCCTTAGGATCGCCACAATTTGCTTACTTTAATATAAATATTATTAAGTTTGTGGCTTTTGGTTTTACCCTCCTTTTTAATAAATTTGCTAGTTATCCTTAATAATTCCTTTAAATTACTTTGATGTTTGTACTAAATTGTCATCTATACTTTTATTTATTTAATTTAATTTAAAACTATCTATATTTAAAATTTAAAATAAATTAACTAAACACAAAAATTAGTGTAAAGAATTAAAAATAATATAAATTTATTATAATATCTTTCAAGAGCTGAAAAAAGGAATTGAACCTTTGTTTTACCATCATGAATAGTAAGTTTTAACCATTTAAACTATTTCAGCTTAAATAATTTAATTTAACAATTTTTATTTTATTTTTATAATCAAATGAGTTAGAGGAAATATATATCTACAAGACTAATTAAGTTTATATATTTTCTCTAATAATACAATTATATTTTAATATAATATTACTGATTTAATCTAAATATTTATAAGTCTAAGTATAAGACTTCAAAATACCAAATTTAAAAAATAAATTAATTTAGTATTTAATAAATTTATTAAATAGTTAATAAAAATTTACGATAACTTAATTTACAAAAGTATTTGATATAATTATATTTATTGTTTAAATAAATATTTTTCTATTTTTTTTATCCAAAGATTATTCTATCTTTATTAATATACAATAAATTTTATAAAATAAACTTTATATATATATAAATATTTATATATTTAATTTAACTTTATTTATAGACCTAGAACTTTACTTAAAATCTAATATAATATTTTATATTAAATTTTACAGGTTTAGATATCTTAACTCATTCTTAATTTAAAATATTATATTATTGAAATTAAATATTTAAGGGTAAAATCAGAGATTTGAACTCTGAACAGCGTCGCCACAAAACGTTATTTTGCCAATTAAACTAATTCTACCTTATTTATTATAAAATTGGGGTTTATATTAAAATAAATTATATTCAATTAATTAAATTATTAATAATTTAATAAATGTAATATAATTTATTTATTATTTGTATTTAAATACAAATCGTAAACAAAAAAAAAACAATTTTTAACAATAATACAATAATTTGGTATTTTTTTAATTTTATGTAACTTTTTGTTGTTATTTATATTTATTCTTTTATAGTTTATATTTTATGAATATAATAAATTATATAAATTTTACCCACCTTTTAAGCTAGTAAAATTATAAAATTTTATATATTAGTCTTTAAATTCTCTTATATTATTACCTGAGTAAAAAGCTAGAACTAGAAGGAATTGAAGTTTAATAAGAATTTCGCTAAAATTTTAAATCAAACCAATAATTATCTAACCCCTTTTTTTTAATTTAAAAACAGGTTTGTTAAAGGGGGGTAATATTAAAACAAAATTAAATTTGTTTATTTGTTTTAATTAAAAATTAGTCTTTATTGAAAATTAAATTTCTAAAAAAAAAAATATAATAAATTTATAAATTAAAATAATATTTAATCTTTATCTGTAGCTAAATCCATTAAAGTATTTTCTGCTATACTAATTATAGGAACTATAATTAAGAATCAAGAAAAATAAAATGCTGTAGCAATTTGTCCTACTTCTACAAAAGGACTCTCCGGATGTTGAGATCCAATTCACATTAATATTACAAAATTTACAATAAAGAATCATTGAGCTAATTTCATAGCAGGTCTAAATTGACTACCTCTTATTCTAGATAAATCAGTTAAAGGTAAAATTAATAAAATTAATAATGACCCAAACATAGCCATAACACCTAATAATTTATTAGGAATAGATCTTAATATAGCATAAAATGGTAACAGATATCATTCAGGTACTATAGAAGGAGGTGTACTCATAGGATTAGCTGGTATATAATTATCACTATGTCCTAATAAATTAGGATAGAAGAAAACTATAACAGATAAAGCTAATAAAAATGCAAAGATAGTTACAAGATCTTTAAATGTAAAATAAGGATGCATTGTATATCTATCTCCATTTGAAGATATACCATTAGGATTATTTGATCCATGTGTGTGAAGAGCCATTAAGTGAGCAACTACTAATGCAGCTAATAAAAAAGGTAATAAAAAATGAAGAGAGAAAAATCTATTAAGTGTAGCATTACTTACACTAAATCCTCCTCAAATTAATTCTACTAAATCTTGTCCAAAAAAAGGTACTGCTGATAATAAATTAGTAATTACTGTTGCCAAATCTTTAATTTACCTATTTTAGCTTAAGCTTATATGTTTAAAACAAGTAAATCATGTACATTATAATTATCTAAATAAAATAATTGTATTATAAATTTTAAGGGGTGTTATGTAAACTTAACATAAAGAGATTAAAACACAAAAATTTTTTAATCTCTTTTGTCATGGTTTCTCTTTTATTCAATTAATAATTTTAACCACAAAAGGGGGTAAATTTTCACAAGGAATAATCAAATTATTAAGATTTTAACTATAGATGATAATAAGACATAATAGTTAGAATAAAATGATTAATACCAGGTTTAAATAAATCCATTGCTGGAATCAATTCAATTATAAGTCTTAACTCTGTTTGAGTAATAGCATATTGAATAATATCTTGACTATAAAGAATATTTAATTCTTCAAATTTTACTTGTTGAAGTATATTGGCAGCTGTATTAACAGGTAATTCATGTAAATCCATTGCAATATCTCTTCATTGTTCTAAAGTTTGACCATTTAATATTGTTATACTATCTAATGAAGTAGTATTCTCAAATACATCCACATCAGGAGAAAAACTTTCTTCACTTGTATCTCCTAAAATTGAATTTTCAGTATGAGTCACTATATCATAATTTACCTCTAAGTCCATTAAATCATCATCCTCAAATATATCTTGACCTTGAGATACTAATGTATCTGATGAAGCTACACTTGAAGTATCAGATACAAATGTTTCTGATGAAGTTATACTTAAAGTATCAGATGCACTTGATCCTGAAGAAGTCATACTTGAAGTTTGAGATGCACTTGATTCTGAAGAAGTTAATCTAATAGGATTAGATGCTATTAATAATGTAGGAGCTAATACATCTTTTTCTGAACTATTAGTTATTACAGATATATTTTCAGAAGAATTTTTATTCTTTATGTTAAAATATGTAAGACTATAAAGAAATCCATTGCTAGCTAAAATAGAAATTAATATTAAAATTATTTCAAAGAATAAAGTTGTTTTCATTTTGTTTTTTTTCTATGTATGTTTTTTTGTAAAATTAGTATTAAATTTAAAGATTAAATTTAATAACGAACAACAATTGTGTTTAAGAATCAATTACTAATGACTATTATAATTTCATTAATATAGATTTTTAACTGCAATTTTATTTAACTAGTTATATATAGTAATTAAAAAAGTTTATATTTATTCAATCAGGAGTAAACAATGTTTAACTTCTTCTTTTATAATATCAATCATCTAATTATTCTATACTTTTAGTTCTCAAGTTGTTTGTTGTTTTTTTGTTTTTTATTCTTTTATTTATTTGGTTCAATAATTCTGTTAAAAGGTGACTTATCTTTTAAGTCTTTAATTTAAATAATAATAAGAATAATAATAATAATTTAATAATAATAATAATAATTTTAATACTTTTAATAATAATAATAATTCTTTTAATAATAATAATAACTCTTTTATTAATAATAATTCTTTTATTAATAATAATAATAAATATATTATAAACATTAAAAGTTTATAAATCTTAAAATTTATAATACAAATATAATGCCTTGTGCTTCATTATAAATTAGAATGAATAAAGATTTCGACTGTACATTAAGCATCATTTCAGACACCCACCGATGACCCAGTCTGTCGCGATAGTTTACTCTACCGACGGTCTTAACGCTAAACAAACATCTTTGACCTGTTTACATCAGTATTGCTATATGACTTAATTATAAATTTTCAGTAAAGATTGCTTTAAACAACATCATATAACTATGTATAATTTAATTTAATTTATATTTCATTTCAGGTATTATATATGGAGATATTATATTTATAAGGTCATTCATTGATTCTGTTCATATATAAATTATATATCGATCTTTTTTTTCAGCTCCAGCTCCAGCTGATTGAATAGAAGCTTTAATATTAAAATTATTATTTAATGCTTTAATAAGAAGTAAACAATCATTATAAGAAAAAGAATTAGTACATAATTTTATATTTTTACCTATTTTAACTCCATTATTCATAATTCAAATAGCTAAAACTAAAGAAGTCATATATTGATCAATACATTCTGGCACATGTTTATTTTTTGCGCTATTGTTATATCATAAATTATAAATTCAATTAAAACTAGAATAAGTTCAAGTTGTAAATTTTGCTACTTTTCTTATTTTACCTTTACTTCCTAATCTTGTAGTAATAACTGGTAAATTGGGATTACAATAACCTAATTCAGATAAATATTTATGTAAAAACATTAAATATTTTACATGAGAAGCTTCTTGATAAAAACTAAATCTTGTACCTTCTCCTAAAAATCTTTTTTCACCGTAAGCCTCTCCAAGCAGAGATCCAAATATAATTGAAATAACATCTTTATTATGTGGTCCTATTCTATTAATACTTTTTAATCTACTAACTTTAGATTGATTATTTAAATAAATAGGTGTGATTAATAATAAATATAAACAAATTAAATATAAATTATACATTTGAGGCTTATTAAATATACCTCATAAACTCATTTGACCATATGGTAATACATACAAACTTACTTAATATGTATATGTAATTTTACACAATAAGCTAGAATAACTTTAAATTCGTATATCCTATTAGTTAAATTAATGTTAATATAACTAAAAGTTTCGACTGTGCATTAAGCATCATTTCAGACACCCATTAGTGACCCAGTCTGTCGCGATCATTTATATAACCGACGATCTCAAAGTTTAACCTTCTTTGATCGTTTTCACTAATATCGCCGAATAATCTTAAAGACTATTCTATGTCTCCGTCGAGACATACCACTTTAATCTCTCTTTTTCTATAAAGATTGCAGAAAAAATTTAACTCGTGGGACTATGAATTAATAGAAATAAATAAATAAATAAATATAAAGTATAATTAAGGTTAAAACCAAGGAATTTAACCTTAAGTTTTTGTAAACTAAAAACAAATAAAATTAAGACTTATTTGTTATTGTTAATTTACTCTTTTAAGTATTTAAATTTAAATAATTAAAATGAGTCAAATTAGTTAAATAATTGTTTTCTTATTTTAACGCCTTAATCTATTCTTTTATTTGTTTTTGATAAATCTTTAACTATTCATTGTCTTTTTACTAAACCTTTGTTTGTTTTTAAGGCTCTTCTAATAGTTTTTTCACCACAATTTATAGATTTAGCCACATCTAGGATAGTAGTATATTCACCATAAACAGTTCCATTTAGATTATATAAAATTAAAGGTCTAGTTGTGGGTATACATTTGGGGTTTCTGTCATCAAACATAGAAGGTTTATTCAAAGCTTTTTCTCTCATTTTTTCTATAGTTTCAGGAGAAAGCTTTTTACCATTATTTAAACTACCTATCATGTCTCGTCTGGCGTCATTAAAACCATGAGTCAATTTTAGTCTATCAACTTCGGTATGTTTATAACCAAAACTAGAACCAGCCTCAGTTAAAATATTATAATTAGGCAATAACAATTTTAAATATCTATCTTCTAAATCCAATAATTCTTTATTATTTTCTTTAGTTACAATATTAGGATATAGATCTAATATAATAAAAGCGAAATTATTCAATCCATATTTTTTAACTGCTAATTTAACTATTTTGCTACCTCTGAAATAAATTAGATGATTACTGAATCTAGTATAAATTCTGTTAGTTGAAGCAGAACCTATATAGTAATCTTTAGTTAATTTATTTACTATCATGTATATTCCACTTAAACCTTTAGTTTCATTTAATATTTGTGTTCTAATATTTACTAACTCTAGGTTTTCAAATATATAAACTGGATTTAACCCTAATTCTTTTATTATTGTAATCAATCTTTGTGAACAAGGAAGTTTGTTACTTTTATTTGAAGAAGCAATAGTATTATAACTTCTTATTTTAAGATTATTTAAAGGGTATATTACCTTATTATTTAATTTATTATACTTTGTATTTTTCATACTATTCCTTGCCTTACTTTTTGTAATTAAATTTTGTATATTATAATAAACAATAATTAAAAAAATTGTATAAAAAATACTTCTATTAATCCATTTAGGGCTATCTACGTAACCCAGAAAAGCTATAGCCATCATTAATATTAAAATTATTACTCCTATACTTCATAATAAAATTCTAGGTGATTTATAAGAACTATAATATAATCCTCTAGCTATATGAGCATAAACAAAAATAAAAAAGAATGAAGCTACATTAGCATGTGTATATCTTAAAATTCAACCTGCATTAACATCTCTCATAATATGTTCTACACTATTAAAAGCAAAATCTACATGAGGTTGATAATGCATTGCTAAAAATACTCCTGTTAATATTTGTATCACTAAACAAGTTCCTAATAATGAACCAAAATTTCATAAATATGAAATATTTGCTGGTTCAGGTGAATCTACAATATAAGAATTTAATAATCTTAATAAAACATTAGTTTTTAATAATCTCATTTGTATTTTCATTTGAATTTTTATTAATAATCTTTTTTTTATATATATTTTATATTTTATTTTATTTATGAAATTTTGTAAATAAATAATCTATATTGTTTTAAAATATTAAAAAGTATTAATTATGGTATTTCACCCTATTTTAATAAATAGTTCACAGAAGTATCTTAAATAGTTATTTAATTTATAATAGAAATTAAAATTTAATTAAGATACTAATAATAATAATTATATTAATTTTTGTTATTTTTAAATTTTTAGCTAAATCCATTTTACATGATAAATTTTATTTTAAAATAAATAATTCATTTTCGATTATTATTTTTTAAAATTTATATTTTAACTACTCACTTGTTAACAATAATATTATATATAATAATTATTAAACATTTGTTTAATATTTTAAATAAATAATTGTGTAAATATTCTGACTATGTAATTAGTTTATTGATTTTTTTATTTTATATATAAATCTTATTTAAGCCCAAGAAGAGTTGAACTTCCATTAATTTCTCATCAAGAAATCATTTTACCATTAAATTATAGGCTTTCAATAATAAAATTATTTCCTCAAAAGTAAATTTTATTAAGTTTATATTTTAATAAGAATAAATTAATATATAAATAAATTTATATTTTAAAATTTATTTTACTATACTTTTATGTATAAGGGGGTAATAATTAAAAATAATTAATAATTTTAAAAAATATATAAAGTTAAAGTTATAAAATAATAGAATTATAAAAATTTAAATAAATTAACTATTAGCTTGATCAACTCAAGCTAAATAATCTTGTACTGAAACAGCTTCAACAACTATTGGCATAAAGCCATGTCATACTCCGCAAATTTCACTACATTGACCATAGAATGTTCCAGTTCTTTCAGCTATTATTGATGATTGATTTAATCTTCCTGGTACAGCATCTACTTTAAGCCCTAAAGAAGGTACTGCGAAAGAATGTATTACATCTGCACCTGTAATAATTAATCTAATATGACAATCAACAGGGATAATTACTTTATTATCAACATCTAATAATCTAAATTGACCTAAATCTAAATCAGAATCAGGTATCATATATGAATCAAATTCTATAGATTCACCACTTTCAGTTACATAATCAGAATATTCATAACTTCAATATCATTGATGACCTACTACTTTTATTGTTATTGTAGGTGATATTACTTCATCTAATAAATATAATAATCTAAAACTGGGGAAAGCTATGGCTATTAAAATTAAAGCTGGAGTGATTGTTCATATTAATTCAATTAATGTCGATTCTTCATATAGTTTCTTATATGATTGGACTATATCTTACCATTTTTACGGTTTTCACGTGTAGTCTCTGAGGATCCTACTTAAATAATACTAACAAATTTTTCAATATTTTTGTTTATTTTGTTTAATATTATTTGTTGGTTTCCTGCTGATTGTCCATTGTATTATCCATTAGAATTTTCACTAATAATTTATTTAAATTATAGTATCTAAGGCTTTAGGAGTTTCCAGCATATAGTGAAATTTTATTCAAAGTTTTTCTAAGTTTATTTAGATGAAAATTTATATCTGTCTTTAAAAATTTAACCTGAATTTCTATATTTTGTAACAGTAGTACCACTTATACCTAGAAATTTACCAGCTCTTCTAGCTGAAACAAAACTACCTATTAATTTAAATCCTTTTGAAGAAAATTTTTCATATATATTAACAGGATTTCCACTAATAGCACTCTTTTTTAATTTAGTATTATCAGAATGTTTTGATTTTTGAGAGCTTCCTGCTATTTTTAATATATTATATTGTGGATTTAATTTATCGAAATAGAATTGTTCTCTAGCAAGTAGATCCGATTTATCGCAATATTCTAGAATTGATAAAGAAAATTTAGAATATCCGTATTTTAATAATGCTCTATTAATTGTTAAACTAGCTTTACTGTTAATATAACCAGAATTAAAATAATTCTTAAATCTATTTGATAAATCTCTAGATTGTCCAATGTATGTTTTTTTAGTTATATTATTAGTTAACATATAAATTCCTGATTTACCTTTATTTTCATTTAAGATATCTTTTTTCATATCAAAAGTATTTGCATAAAATTTCACATAATTAACATTTTCATTTGTTAAAGAATTTTTAGATACAGTGGAGTAACTATGTTTAAAGACAAACACTTCATTTTTAAATAAGTTATTATTTAACTTAGAATACTTTTGAATAGGCACATATTTACCATGATTTAAATATTTATGAATTATAGGTGAATTTTTTATATTAAAATAATATATTGATGATCCTAAAACTCAAAATACTCCAACACAAATTACTATTAAATAAAAAAATATAGTATTATGTAATTCTACTATACCTGTAAAACCTGGAGCAGCACTGTCTTGAAACCCTATTTGTCATGGTTGTGGTGTATCATTGTATATAGTATTAAATATTGATAGTGTTTTAAACATTTTGTAATTTTATAATTTATTTTTTTCTCTCTTAGTTTTATGTTAACCTACTTAATCTAATATTATAATAATGATATAATATATAACTTATTAACATTAATACTCTATGATATATTTATATAATATTCTATAAAAATAAATATTTAATTAATATATCTAAAGTATCCTAAGATTCACCTTATTCAATTATTTCATATATTAAAATAAATGGTAATAATTTATTTTAATATTAAAATCTTAACTATTTTATATTTAAAATAAAATAGTATACTTTTATGTTTATAATTAAATAAACATTAATAATGGGGTAAATTTATTAAAATAAACAAAATTTAGTTAAAACTAAAAAGATTATAAATCTTACTAATTTTATAACTAATTTAAAAAATTTTATTTAAATTAAATATTATATTTTAATAATATAACTTATTATTTATTACTTAATTTAGTAATATACATTCTTATTACTTGTTGAAAAGTAAATAATGGTAATACATATTTAGAAAAGATATAAATTAAACAAAGTAAAGTTAAAAATGAAAATGAAAATTGATTTACAAAATAAAATGGTATTAATTGAGGCATTAAATCTAAATAAAAATATAAAGATCTCAAATAAACAAAATTATTTATTTTGTTTTATTATTAGAGAACTGTCTCTGCATTATAAGCAAATTTTAAGTCTTGTTTTACTAATTTAATAAAATTAATAAAATTCTTTTTTAAAAATGAGACATTGATTGAGTTTATTGTGCAATAACACGAAATAAATTATGTTATCTTATTAATTTTGTTAATTAATGGTATAAATTAATTAAATTTATTTAATTTATGGCGTAAAAGTTAAGGGGGTAAATATATTAATAATAAAATATTTAATTAAGGTTTAGAAGGAGATAAAACTATAATTAAAGCAGCTATATAAATAATAAATAATCTTATTTCATTTAATAAAGAAGTATCTATTAAAATAGGAGCAAAAATTAAGAAAATTAAACAAAGTAAAGATAAAGTAATATAAATAGAATAAGTAGTAATAACTCCAGTATCTAATTTACTAATATTTTTACCTGTGTTAGTTAAAGTTTGAGATAAACCATGAGGTCCTACCATTTCTATAATACCTCTATCTAAAACTTTAGAAATAGTATAACCTAATTCTAATCCTTTATTTATAATATAATTATTATATATTATATCAAATAAATATTTACCATTAAAGAAAGTATATAATTTTTGTCCTATTAAATTATCAGTTAAATCAATAATAAATGTTGGACTATTATGATATAAAAATATTGCTAAACTAGCACCAAATAGTGATAATAAAGCAGGTAATAATTTTATTATTAAAGGTAAACTAAATTCAGCTTCAATTAAAGAAATATTATTAGGTTTAATAAATATGGCATTACTGAAGAAATCACTAGCCATACCTACAAATAAATCAGAAAAGATAAATCCAAAAAATATACTAAATAAAGCTAATAAGAATAATGGTATAATTACTTTATTATTAGCTTCATGAGTATTTAAATAACATTGTTTAGGTCCATTAGGTACAGTTAAGAAAACTAAACAAATTAATCTAAAGGAATAAAATGCAGTTAAACCAGCTGTTATACTTCCTAAGATAAAAGCATATGTTCCATTAAAACTATATTGACCATAAGCTAATTCTATTATTAAATCTTTACTATAAAATCCTGTTAATCATGGAGTAGCTAATAATGATAACGATCCTACTAACATTGTTGTATAAGTGAAAGGTAAAAATGTTATTAAACCTCCTATTCTTCTTATATCTTGTTGATCTGAAAAACTATGAATTACAGCTCCAGCTCCTAAAAATAATAATGCTTTAAAGAAAGCATGATTTATTACATGCATTAAAGCAACATTATATTGACTTAAACCTACAGCCATTACCATATATCCTAATTGACTAATGGTTGAAAAAGCAATAATTCTTTTTAAATCATTTTGAACTAAACCACAAGTAGCAGCAAAAAAAGCAGTAGTAGCACCAGTCAAAGTTATAATTAATAAAGCTGTACTACTATATTCTAATAAAGGTGATGATCGTAATAATAAATATAATCCAGCAGTAACTAGAGTAGCTGCATGAATTAAAGCTGATACAGGAGTAGGCTTCTATTGTTAACAGTAAATTTCTTTTACTGATCGGACTATATCTTCATCATATTTATAATATGAGCTTCACGTGTAGTCTCTGAGGATCCTACTTAAAATAATGTTTAATAATTAAGAAAAATAAATTAAAGAACGTATTGTAAACTTACTAGACAAAAGTTAAATATCTTGTTTGTCTTGTTTACTCTTTTAATAAAGAATTTACTAAAAAGGGGGTAAATAGTTAATAAATAAATTTATCAAATATTATAATAGAAATACCACAAAACAATCACTTATTAATTCCAATTTGTAGCTATTGCTTCAAATATTACAATTGAGATATACATCAAAGGAATACGTCATTAATTCAATTTGTAGCTAAATCTTCATCTGAAAATCAAGAGATAAATTCCATTATTTCATCGTCAGAAATCGCATGTTCTGCAATTTCTCTTGCATATAGGCTATTAAACTCAAAAAATTTTAATTCATCAATAGGACATACATCAAAATCTACATTTGGCATGAAAAATATATCTTCATCATTTATTATACTTTCAAAATCTGAGGTTCTATCACTTTCAGTTTCAAATGTACTTTGATAATCAGATTCTACATCTGTTTCTGATTCACTTTCTATTATAGCGTCTATATCTTCGTATTCCATTCAAGCTTCTATATTTTCATTTGTTAAAGCTTCTATATTTTCATTTGTTAAAGCTTCTAAATTTTCATTTGTTAAAGCTTCTATGTTTTTAGTAGAATTAGCTGTATAATTACTTCTAATTATGTAATATAATGAACAGCCTAAGAATAGTCCTAAGCTTATTCCAAGAAAAATGCCTGTATAGGCCATATTATTTCCAACTTCAAGTAGTATATTATTATTCATTTTTTTGTTTGTTTATTTTTTATTTTTATACGGACTAAAGTCTAATTATAAATTTAAATCTAATACGATCTTTTTATAAATTTTATAATTTTGTTTTTTATATCTAAAAATTAAATAGATATAATTAGTTACTTAAAATATAATTTGTTTCACTTTTGTGAGATATCCTCTTTTGGACTTTTACCAAAATTTTCATTTTAAACAATGATGTTCTAACATTAAACTAAGAGAATTTATAAAATTTTAATCTCTTTTAGAGAATTGAATTAAAATTTAAAACTATTCTAACGAGATTATACAAAGATAAAGGGGTAATAATTGTAAATTTTCGTTCTATTTTTATTTTTCTTAATTATTTATTCTTTTATTTTGTTGGTTTCCTGCTGATTGCCCATTGTACTATCTTTAACAATTTTCACTACCATAACAATGATGAGTACTTAAAGCTTTAGGGTGTTCCAGCATATAGTGAAGTTTAAGGAAGGCCCTATTCAAAACCTTCCATACTTCCAGGTAATCAAGAATGTAATGGTATTTGAGCTGATTTAGCCATAGCTCCTGTTAATAATAATATACCTATTATAGTTAAAGCTGTTTCATTCATAAATGGTACTATACTAAATATTGTGGCATAATCTAACGATCCAAATAAAGCAAATAATGCAAAATATCCTATACTTAATCCCATATCTCCTACTCTATTCATAGTTAAAGCTAATATGGCTGCTTTATTTGCTTGTATTCTAGTAAATCAGAAATTAATTAATAAATAAGAAACAATACCAATCAAATCTTAAAATTAAAGAAATTATTTTAATAAAAAAAAAATAATAGCTTCCTCTTTATTTCCTGTACATTTATAACCTTACAGGGTTTACATAAAGCCCTAGTATTTATTTAAATAAATTTTCGTTATATAATTTAATAATGAGACACAAGACTTCATAATTATTAGAAAAATATCACAAGTGAATGTAAACTTGAGTAAACAAAACTAGAATTGGTATTCATTTGTCTTGTTTACTCTTTTAATAAAGAATTTACTAAAAAGGGGGTAAATTTAGTTTAATAATTATTTCTTAGATTCTTATTTCTTAAATTGAAGGATAACATTTAATAATTTTATTTCCTTGATTTCTTATACAAACATTTAACCTTTATTAGAGCTAAAGGGAATCGAACCCTAAGAGAAAAATAAGAAGTTTTCTAATCTATACCAATAGATATTAACCCTTGAAAATAAATAATTCGATAACTCTCTCTTTTACAAAATTAATTATTTTTATATTATCTATTTTTATTTTTATATTTTTACTATTAAATAAATATCTAAAGATAAAGGGGGTAAATAAATAATCTGGTTAAATTAGTCTATTTTCTTAGACTTTATAATCTTAAAATTTATAATATATAAAGTCTTGTGCCTCATTATTAATTAAAATTTTATAAATAAATAAAGATTTCGACTATGCATTGAGCACCATTTCAGGCACCCGTTATTGAACTAGTCTGTCGCGATTAAAATTGTAACCGACGATCTATTAATGAAGCTAATTCATTTGATCGTTTTCAATAACGTCGCAAGAAAACGTAATTAGCTAATTTATTATTTTTATAAATTCTAATTTCTTATTATTCTTCAATTTAATTTCCTAATAATTGATCGTTTTCTTACTATGGGTTATAATAATGTTAACTATTTATAAGATCCTAATTTATAGTATAATGACGGTAATAAATAAGGTTTAATTATATTTATAAATAATTTCATAGATTTAGCATGAATATATATAATATGATTATTATTTCTACCACATTTCTTTGGTGTAGCAATAATATTATATTTTAATTTTAATACATTACAAAGAAGATTAACTTCTTCTAATGTAAAACAATTAGTAGCAATTCTAACTCCTCTATTTAAACTAGATCCGTCATCCATAAATCAAATAGCTAAAGCTAAGGGTGTTAAATAATCTCCAATATTTAAAGGAACAATTTTTTTATATTTATTATCAATTAATTTATAAAACATTTCGTGAATTCAATTAAAACTAGAAAATGTATAACTGTTAATTCGATATTGATAATACACTTTTCCTTCTTGTCTAATTCTTATTTTTAATTTAGGTTTTTTATTACTACAATAACCTCTACTTGCTAAATAATTATGAAATCACATTAAATATTCTACATTAGCACTTTTTTGTTCAAATATTATTCTTGTTCCTATACCATTTTTTCTTTTTTCTAAATGAGTATCGCCTAAAGTAGAACCTATAATCATAGTGATTATATCAATATTATGAGGACCTATTCTATTTTTAGAAGTTAACTTTCTAAGATTTAAATTTACATTATCTTTAAGATTTAAACAGATTAAGCTTTTAATTAGAATCATTTCATTATCCCATTTAAGGCATTCTGCGTTACCTTCTCAACCTACAAACATTACAAAAAAATTAGCACCAGATACTAAAACTAACATAAAAAAAGTGAATAAAGATAAATAAGAGAAAAATCTTTGATTATGAGGATCTTCAGCCATATAATCAGTGGAAAATATATGAATTAATGAAGAAATATATAATACAGGAATAAACATAGATACTGTTAATTGATCAAATAAAAATTCTCACGATATAGTCATATTTTCTGAATCTATTCAATTAAATAAATTAATTATAACTGGACTTGAACTTAATCCTACTTCATAGAAAGCAATAGTGGCTAATATACTAGATAAAATTAAACAAGTACAAGTTATAATATGAGATCCTGTTACTCCTATTTTTCGACCTAAAAATCCTGATATAAATGAACCTAATAAAGGTAAAATTAATATTGTTAAATACATTAAGTTTCTTGTCTTATTAATATATTTCCTTTAATTCTATAAACTGCTACAATAATACTTAAACCTATAACTGATTCAGCTCCAGCTAATGAAATTATAAATACGCTAAATATTTGTCCTATTCCATCATCAAAACTAAAACTTGATAATAATAATAACATCGTTACTGCTAATAACATTATTTCTATTGCAATAATCATTAATATTATGTTTTTTCGGTTTAATATAAAACCTAATATTCCTATTAAAAATAAAAATAATGATAAATTCATAGTATTATCGTATTATAAACCCTTTGGGACTTGTATTAAATGTCTAATATTTATGAAAATAAATATTACTTGCTAATTACAAAATTAAACTGATATTTTGTTTAGCGGGTTTTTATTAATTTAGGTAAATATTATAAATTTTTATAATGGGGGGATAAGAATATTAATTTATTTATAGTTTAATTACCACCTCAGTAATAAACAGCTATAAATAAGAATAATCAAACTACATCTACAAAATGTCAATATAGAATAGCAGCTTCATGTCCTTGGTGATGTGTATCAGTTAAATGATAATTAATTATTCTAACAAAACCTACTAAAATAAATAATGTTCCAATAATTACATGTAATCCATGTAAACCAGTTGAAGCATAAAATACTGTTCCATATACTGAATCACTCATTGTAAAACTAGATTCAGAATATTCATAATATTGTAAAGCAGTAAATATTATAGCAAAAATTATTGTTAATAAGGTACCTAAGATAGCTCCTCTTCTATCTCCTTGTATTAAAGCATGATGACCATAAGTTACAAAAGCCCCTGATGATAATAATAAAATAGTATTTAATAATGGTATTGCAAAAGGGTCTAAAGGTGTTATACCTTGAGGTGGTCATACTCCTCCTATTTCTATAGTAGGAGATAAACTAGAATGGAAAAAAGCTCAAAATACACTTAAAAAGGCAAATACTTCACTAATAATAAATAATACTACTCCAATAGTTAAACCTTTTTGAACTTGAATTGTATGATGTCCTAAATATGTTCCTTCTGTTATAATATCTCTAAATCAAAGTATCATACCAAATACTGTTAAAGTAAAACCTAAACTTATTAATTGGCCTCCATGAGTAAAACCTTGCATATACATTACTGCTCCTAAAGTTAAACTTAATAATGAAAAACTAACTAATATAGGTCATGGTGATGGTTCTACTAAATGAAAAGGAAAAGTTTGAAATTGATTTCTATTTATTTTATTCATTATATTTGTTTGTTTATTTTTTATTTTTATACGGACTAAAGTCTAATTATAAATTTAAATCTAATACGATCTTTTTATAAATTTAGTAATTTTGTTTTTTATATCTAAAAATTAAATAGATATAATTAGTTACTTAAATTATAATTTTAATAAAGTAATATTTACTTTAATTTTAATCTCTTTTAATTTATTTATTAAAACATGGTGATATACACCCTTTTTATTTTTAAATATACACAATGATTCACTCCATCTTCAACATAAAAGTCAGATTCTAACCCTAAAAATTTTGATAGTAATCGGACATTACTATATTTATTAACTAGAATTTGATTAGATAATCTTAAATATGTATCATTAGGATTTCCTGTTGTGCTTAAAAAAGGGAATATCAAATAGGCTTGACTGTTTTCCATTTTCCCTAAAAAATCTGAAATTCTATCTTCACTTACATTACCCAATGGATAATAAAAATATTTTTCAGATTTATTTACTCTGTATGATCTATCTATGTCAGATAGAAATGTTATTTTGTTTGGTGTTAAGTGTGTCATTATTTTGTATTTTAAATTTTTCGTGTTCGCTCTAATCTATGTTTAAATTTTAATCTATTTCATTTCTCAATCAGCTTCATTTCCCAATCTTTCCCATTTCCTTTATTCTTTTATCTGTTTATAAGGGGTAAATTTAATCGAATAAATCTTCAGTATCTTGTTGATGTCTGATAGCACTAGATGAAGAAGTTTTAGTTTTAACTGACTTTAACTTTTTTGGTGCTTTTACTTCGTTTAATAAACTGTTTATAGTATAATTTTCATTCATTTCAGTTTTAATTTTTACAGTTGATCCTCCAGTTTTTTGTATTTCCAATAATTCCAATTTTGCCAAATCTCTTAAATATTCTTGTGTTTCCTCATCAGTTTTAAAAGCGTCTATATGTGCTTGTGTGGCTCTCATATACGAATCTTTATAATACAGATACATGACACATCCGTATTCATTACACAAAGACGTATCAAGAAAAAATATACCTCAACTTCAATAAATTTTCGATTTTTCCTATCAGTTTCAAATCTTATACACAAAATAACCAAAGTCGAAATAAGCAAACATAAAATCATGTTCTAAAATAAAATATTTAGCTATTAAATTTCAGATATTTTATATCTTTTCAGATAGAATTTAGAAGAATCGAACTCCAATATTTACTTCGGCTAAGTAAATAGTTAAAACCAATTAACTTTAAATCCTTTATATTCTTATATAATAAGGGGGTAAGTTTAATTTTAACAGTTAGATAAAACAATATTTATCTGATAAAATGCGTATATATTAGATGACTGTAATAAAGTAAAAATAAAATAATAAACAAAGACAAACAAATTTCAAATACCAGAAATGCAATTCTAGTATTTTTATAAATGTTAACTATCTTTCTAATATAATCTTGCTGATTAATTCAGTTTTGAATAGTTTCACTTCCTAGAGAAATAAGAATTATGAAATAAACCATTGTATTTAGATAACTTACTAATAAAACAAGAGATAAAATGAAAATAGCTAATGCTATTCTTCCTTCTTGAGGAATATTTTCATCTTGTAAATTATGTATCAATTTATTTAAAAAATTTAATATAAACATTATTTTGTGTTAGTTGAAGTATCTGGTTTATTTTCTGTTTCTTTAGATTTATTTTCATCTTTATTTTCATTTTTTAGTTTATCTTTATCTGTATCATCATTATCCTCAGCAATATATTTCTCAGCTATAGATTTTGTAGCACCAGCTGCTACTCCAGTTATTACTGCAGTACCTACTTTTGTTCCTATATCAACTATAGTTTTTTTAGCACTTGAAGATCAATAAATACCGATTCCCATTAAAATTGAAATTAAAATACAGTAGTGTAAAAAATACAAGCTACTTAAGAAATTATTAAAAATTTAAAAATTGAAATATAAAAAATTTTGTGTCATTATAAGAAAAGAAATATATTATGATCTCAAAACAAAACAAATAATTTTGTTATTATTAGAGAACTGTCTCTGCATTAAGACATTAGTCAAAAGCAAATTTAAGAATGAGACATTGATTGAATTTATAGAATAAATTATGTTATTCTAATATTTGATTATTAATAATTACATAATAAATTATTTCATTATGCATGATTCAAGGGGTGAAGTTTTGTGGAATTACCCAGATTTTGAAAATAAATTTTTAGGTAGTATTTTAGAAACACAAGATTTAGGAGAATATAAATTAGTTGTTTGTAATTTGACAGATAATGAAAATAATAATGATATAACACATAATGTTTCTATAGGTATTGCATCTGCTATTACTGCATATGCAAGAATTCATATGTCTAAATTTAAAATAATCCTAAAATTAATTTATATTATACTGATACAGATAGTGCTTACACTGATTCAGAATTACCTGAATAATTAATAAGTGAAACTGTATTAGGTAAATTAAAATTGGAGAATGTTTGTAATAAAGCAATATTTTTAGCTCCTAAAGTTTATTGTTTGAAAACTGAAAAGGGAAATACTATTTATAAAGTTAAAGGATTAAAACATGAAATAGAACTAACTATGAAAGATTTTGAAAATTTACTTTATAAAAACGCGTTAATAGAAAAAACACAAACTAATTTAAGAAAAAACTTAAACGATGGGCATATAAAATTGTTAGAACAAGTTTATACCTTAAAAGTTACCGATAGTAAAAGACAATTAATATATAATAAAAATAATAAATTAATTGGTGCTAAAGCATATAAAATTAATGAAATAAAATTATTGAATAGTTCTTTTATTTAATTTATTAATAAACTTACCCCCATTCTAACAGAAAATTGAGGTTATTTAAGAAAAAGCAAAATAAAATAAACAGCGTTTCAGATATTTGTTTGATTATAAGTACAATGTTGAGTGTACATGATTTTAAAAATTAATTTTTCTTGAAGAAATCTTGATATTTTGGGGTATTTATTAAATTTTTGTTTTGTTTTTTAATTTTTTGTTTTGTATATTTATTGTTTGTTTGTTTTGTTTGTATTATTTTTTAATTAAATTAAAAATAAATTTATTAGAAAAAATTATAAATTGAAATTAATTAATTGTTAATAATATGTCCAGTTTTAATAGTTATACTAAATACACCTCTTTTATTTTTATTGACAAATGTTTTAGTATTAATTAATTCAGTGTTAGCTCTAGCTAAACTACCTTTTTGTATTACTTTAGATTTAACTCTTCTTTGTATTTTTTGTGTTAATACTCTACCAGCTAATTTTAAATAAATTCCAGATAAAAAAGAAGGTATTTTATTATTACTAAATCTTTTTTTAAATTTTTTAGTTTTACTTACTTTAAATAATTTCATATGAATATTTCTAAATTTAATAAAATTACTTAATACACCAATAAGATTAGCTAATATATTACTTTCATTTTGTGGAGAATATATTCTAATTAATTCTAATTCTACTGATTTATTAAATAATTTGCTTAATAATTTAACTAGATTTTCTAATTTATAATAATGTAAAATTAAAAATTTAGAATGTAAACTACTTTTAAAATATTTTTTTCTTAAAGGTTTTCAATAATAAAATAATGTAATTTTTATTAAATTAGAATTAATTGAAATTATAGGTTTACTTATTATACTTGACATATTAAGAAAGGCTGACTTACATATTATATATAAATTATGTAAATTTTTATTAATTTGTTTATAAGATTTATTAGTAAATGTATAAATATGATTACTCATACTTGCTAATTTAAAATTAAATGGTTTAATTAATCTTATATATTGTTGTTCATTCATAAATATTAATTTTGATTCATTTTTATTTATTTTTGTGTGTGAGAATTCTTTATTTAAATTTGCTGATTTAGAGATATTTAAATTATATTCATTTTTATTTAATAAATTTAATAGTGATTTATTAGTATAAATTATGTTATCACTTAATTTATTAATTAATTGTGTAAATTTAGTAATTTTTGTTTTATTAAAATTTTTATTTTTATCTAATTCTTTTCTTTTTAACATATTTTCTATCGAAAATTCCATTTCCCCTTTGTTTAAAAAATTTTTTAAATAAGGTAAACTATAATTTTCACTTAATTTTGTATTTAAAATTTTAATGTCATTCATTAAAAAAATATTATATAATTATAGATAAATGTGACAAAAACTAAATTAAAATTTAAATTAATTTAGGGATTTATTATTTATAAATCTATTCAGATGAATAATGTTTTATTCATTTTAAATTTATAATTATTTAAGTATCATTCCCCGCATTGCGCAATAAATTATTCCACGATATTCAAAATTTTTAATTATTCTCTAATTTAATCATTTTTATATGTAATATTATTTAATAGAATATAATATTTATTTGTATTGATATTGAATAATAAATAAATATTATTTTCAATATTTTAATATACTTAATTGATATACAATTTTATTTAAAGGGGTAAAATTTTTCGTAATAAATTCTTTACTTTAATAAAAAGTGAATATAATGAATATATATTTAAAATATATTAATTCTCGATATTCAAAAGATTAATTCTATTAAAATTATTATTAACTAATTCTAAAAAAAAAATTAAGAATATAATAATAAGAAAGCAATCATTAAAGAGAATAACCCTGTAGCTTCAGCTAAAGCGAATCCTAAAATTGCAAAACTGAATAATTGACCTCTTATTTGAGGATTTCTAGCTGTTGAAGCAATTAATGAAGAGAAAATTAAACCAATTCCTGCTCCAGCTCCAATTAAACCTGAACAAGCTAAACCTGCACCAATGTATTTTGCTGCTGCTAACATTTTTGTTTGTATTATTTTTTTAATAGCGTCTAAAATATATTATAAATATAATAATATACACTTTTATTATATTCACTTTTTATTTTTTAATTTAATTATACTTTCCCCCTGAATATAATGAATATATATTTAAAATATATTAATAAATTAAATTATATACGAGTAATCAGATTCGAACTGATGACAACTACTTGGAAGGTAGAGGTTATACCAACTTAACTATACTCGTTTTATTTTTTTAATTAGATTAAATAATTATTGCACATTGCGCAATAAATTATTATTAAATATTAATTTTAAATTAATTAATTTAAAATTAATATTTGATTATTTCTTTTATGTTAAAAAATTTTTTACATTTTTTGAAATAATATTAATATTAAAGCTGATGTGATTAATCATATTTTTTGCGCTATAAATTCTTTACTTTAATAGGGGGTAATAAAACAAAAAATTAAACACACTATGTTTAGTGTTTATAATTAATTTTATAAATAAAGGATAAAGTCAAATGAGATAAACAAAGCAAACTTAGATTATAATTAATAAATAATAAGTTAGCTTAAAATTATTAAATAAATTTATCAAAATTAGTAATTTATATAATAAAGTAATAAAAAGTGTAAATATATTTTTAGATTATTATATTTCTTTTAATAAATATAACAAATTTAATAAAATTAATAAGTTTTATAATTAAAAAAAGTAATAATATACTTATAAAGATAAGATAAAATATATAAGATATATTAAAAACTAAATTTTCAAAATTATAAAAAAAATTACTAAATAATTCTTCAGATTCTAAAGAGCAATGAATATTAACCACATTAATATTAGTTGGAGCATCTCCACTAATTACAGTAGTATTATTTTCCATATTTGTCATTTTAGATGTTTTATAATGTTTATGATGAAAAGGTACCATATCTTTAAGGTAAATAATATGATCTTCAACTTTTTCAACTGTTAATAACACATAATTTTTAAAATTAGAATCTAAAGGTGAAATATATGATTCTTGATGAACTGTTAAATCTAAAGTAGGTCCAACACCTAAACCAAAATGAAAATAAAATGTTGGTTCAATTGGTGAAATTTTTAAATAAATACTTGATAATTTAACTCCTACAGCATAAGCTATTAATTCACCATGTTTTTCAACTAATGAATTTAAACCTTTTATATAAATATTATTATATAAAATTAAATATTCTGTACTATCCATATAAATTACATTATTTATCAAATAAATATAAATTAAGTAATATATAAATATACTTATTAATATTATTTTGATTATAGATGCTTTTGAATTAATATAATTATTATTTTTTAATATCACTTTAAATAGTAAAAAAGTTATTAAAATTATTAATATTTTAATATAATAATTTGTTATTATCAAGTAAAAAAATATTAAAATTAAACTAAAATTATTGTGATTTAGACTAATTAACATTTGATCAATATAATTTAATTTATTTATATTATTAATTTTCATTTTAATTAATGTATGTTTGTTTCTAAATTTAGTATTAAATTTATTTTTGTTTTAATTTAAATAACGAAGACAATTATTTATATAATTTATGTTTTGTTTAATTAGACTAATTTATTATTAGTATAAATTAATACAAACTTAATTAAATTATTAATAAAAAATTTTTAAAAATTTATTATTTTCTTGATTAATTCAAGATTATATAAATTATTAAGTCAATTTATTTTCTAATTAGAAATATAAAACGAGATCTACCAGATTCGAACTGGAACCCTTCTAAATGACAATTAGAAACTCTACCTATTAAGCTAAGATCCCTTAGATATAAATTTAACAAGAGCAAGGTGATTCGAACACCTACCAATGATTTTGAAGATCGTCATACTAACCGTTAATACTATGCTCTTTTATTAATTAAATTTTCTTTTATATTATGTATTTTGCGCGCATTTTTGCCCTTAATACCTACTAGTTTATATACTTTTAAGAGAAAATAAGATCCTTAAAAAAATTCCATAAATTGTACTATTAAAATTTTTATGCGCTTGACTTTTATTTTTGAAGAGGTATAGTAAAAATCGTTATATTTTCATCGGTTTTAAATTAAAAAACAAAAACAAGAGGAAAGTGTAGGAAGGGTATTTATGTAAATTTTAGTTACATTAAAAAAGGGGGTTAAAATGTTAAGAAATATTATTATAATAATAATAATAACATTTAATATATATTTTATTTAAATATTATAAAGTAAAGAAGAGATAGAGAAATGTAAACCATTTAAAATTACATTAGGGAAAATACCTAACAAAACAGTAGGTAATAATAAAGTCATTAATAGATTAAATTCTCTTCTAGAAATATCTTTAATTGGTTTTAAATGGGGAGAATAAATACCATAAGATATTCTATTATATAAATAAATAGAATAAATAGCAGATAATATTATACCACTAGCACCTAAAATTGCTATTAAAGGGCTTCTTTCTCAAATACCAATTAAACATAATTGTTCTCCTAAGAAATTTAAAGTTAATGGTATACCAGTATTACTTAATGTAAAAATAAAAAATAAAATAGAAAATACAGGCATATAAGTAACTAATCCTCTTATATAATGAATAATTCTAGTACCTGTTCTATCGTAAATTACACCTCCAACACAAATAAATAAAGCAGGAGAAACAAATCCATGAGCTAATGCTAATAAAATAGCACCTTCAATACCTTGAATTGTATTAGAAAATAAACCTAATATAACTATACTCATATGTGCAATACTTGAATAAGCAATTAAAGCTTTAGTATCTTGTTGAATAATTGTAGCTAATGAAGCATAAATTAAAGTTATAATTGCAATAGTTTGAACTAATGGAGAAAAATAATTAGTAGCATCAGGTAAAAAATTAATTAAAACTCGTAAATAACCATAAGTAGCAAATTTTAATATTGTAGCAGCTAATAATATAGAACCTGCTAAAGGACTATCTGCATGAGCTCTATATAATCATCCTGTTAAAGGTCATAATGGAGTTTTTACTGCAAAAGCTAAAAAGAATCCTAATCATAATATTTTTTGACTATCTAAATTAATTTCTGATAAAGATATTAATTGAAAATCAGTCGATCCTACATAACTATATATTTGAAGTATAGCTAATAACATAAATAAAGATCCTGCTAAAGTATATAAAAAAAATAATAAAGCTGATCTTATTCTAGCCTCACCTGAACCAAATATTATAATTATTAAAAATAAAACAGGTAACACACTTTCAAAAAATATATAAAATAAAATTAAATCTAATACTACAAATACACCTATTTGTAATGTTTCTAATAATAAAAATGATATTAAAAAATATTTTAAATTATTATTTATGTTATTATAATTAGATAATATGGCAATAGGACTTATAAAAGTGGTTAATAATACAAAATATAATGATATACCATCTATACCTATATTTAAATGGCAATAACTTAAATTTATAAATTCATGTACAAATTGATATTGGCTAGTACTTGAATCAAATTCTAATCATATATATATTGAGATTAAAAAATTTATTAACATAGTTATTAAAGTTATTCTTTTCATTCTTTTTTTATTTTCTATTGAATTTTCAGGTATTGTTAATAATAATAAACTACCTATTATAGGTATTAATAATAATAAACTAAGCATTTTTTTATATTTATTGTTTCGATATTTACAACTAGATTATTAATTTAAAAAACCAAACACCAAAAATTTAAAATAGTATTATTAGCAATTGCTAATAAAGGAAATTTATTTTAAAAACAAACTTATAATATATTTATTGAAGTTAAATTTTTTTCTTCTTTAAATTATATTTTATTTTATATAGTAAAATTTAAACAATTTAATTGACGGACACTGTGAGATTTGAACTCACGACCTTATTAAAGTACTCGTTTTCAAAACGAGCGCCATAAACCTGACTCGACCAAGTACCCTTAAAATAAGACCGAAGGGGATTGAACCCTTATAATATCCATTATGAGCGAACTGCATTACCAATTATGCTACAGTCTTTAAATTAATTATTAATTCTTTTAATGATTATTTTTAAATAATTACTAAATAATATATTTAAAGGGGGTAATTTTTATATAATTAATTATTTATTTAAATTTAAATTATAAATTTAATTTAAGATTGCACAGGTAACATTTTGAAAGCATGGAATGGTATAGGACTTTGTAAAGTTCATTCTAATGTTGATGTTGTTTCTGTTTCATTTTTAAATTGTTCTGTAGATGTAAAATAAGAAGGTATATTTAAAGGATTAGTATTAACTGGACTACCATTAGCAAATATATCGTAAATTATATAACCAAATAAAACTGTAGCCATAATTGAAATTAAAGATCCAAAACTTGAAATTTGATTTCAACCACTAAAGGCATCAGGATAATCTGGAATTCTTCTAGGCATACCTGCTAAACCTAAAAAATGTTGTGGGAAGAAAGTTGTATTACATTTCACCAAATATTTCTATTTGGATTGGACTATATCTTAAATTGAATAAGCTTAAAACTTTTCTTAATGGAAATAGTAAACCCTTTATCTTGAATTTTAAGAATTCTAAGAAAGGTTGCTTTATTAAATTTTCCTTCGTGTAGTCTCTGAGGATCCTACTTAAAATAATACTTAAACAAATTATTTAATATTTATAATTAATTTAAGAAAACAAAAAATTGTAAACACATAACAAAAGAAAATAAATTTTTTGTTTATCTCTTTTATTGTGTCTACTCTTTGAAATTTAATAATTCAAAAGGGAGGTAAATTTCTTTATGAATGCTAATCCCTAAGAAAAATAAACTGCTTAAACTAATTATCAAGATAAAAATTAGTGCCATACCAATCTCTATAGATATAAAAACTAAAGAGTTACCTTCTGAATATTTAACGATTTTAATCTAGGGTAACTTTTTAATCTTTCATCAACATTATATTTATTTATAATATAGAGTGAGAAAAGAGACAAAAAGGCATTAATGATGTTAAAAAAGACTAACAAAGATAAAATAAATACTCCAAAGGAATAATTAACAACAGGTTCCGCATTTGCAGGTACTGATATATTTAGTTAATTTAGTATAAAAAGAAAAGAAAATGAGGATCTATAGTTATTTTTAATTGGGTTTATTATTATTAAGATTTTTTAGTTTATTTTGTTTCTTTTGTTTAATTTGTTTTTAAGTAATTATTTGTTGGTTTCCTGCTGATTGTCCATTGTATTATCCATTAGAATTTTCACTAATAATTTATTTAAATTATAGTATCTAAGGCTTTAGGAGTTTCCAGCATATAGAAGGATGTTTACTAAAAATAAAAATAATTAGGGGGCTAATTAACTTTCTTAATTTCAATTCAAATTTTAGGTTTAACCATGGAAAATCAATATTGCATTATTTACCAGAAGATGAGATAAATCATTTTACTCCTTTTATGATAATAAATTTATTGATATTTTTAGATATAGTACTAAACCTAACTTTAAAATGCATTCTAGCATTATTTATCGAAGGAAATGTAATAATATTTCCTTGTTCATCTATCATAGTTATTTCTGTTCCATTTTTTCCAAATTGAGGAGATAATTTACCTTTTTTACCTTTGCCATGATGATCATGTTGTTCGTAATATTTTTTTAAAGATAAACTCAGTAAAGTTTTTTGTTCTTCACTAGCTTTAGTACCGAATCTAGGATGCAAATCTTTAGCATGTCTTTTTTTAAGTTTAGCTATTGTTTCAGGAGAATGTTTGAACCCTTGAGAGGAACCAGCTAAATTTAAAATATTATAACTAGGTTTAAACATATCAAGATAACTTTGTTCTAAACCTAAACATACATTTTCTATTGGTTCACAATATTGTAAAATTAAAAATGCAAATTTATTCAGACTGTACTTCTTTAATGCTTTATATAAAGGTAAATTAACAGAATCTATACTACTTAAGTGAACTCTAAATCTTCTGTCTAATTTTACACTACTTCCTATGTACATATTTCCATTAACTAAATTAAAAAACATGTAAACACCAGCTTTATTTTTAATGTTAAATAATATTTCTGTTTTATTATCTTTAATTCCTATAAAAACAATTTCTGCTGAAATATTTTTAAGCTTGTTTAATATTTGTTTTTGTTTGTTAGTTTCAGGTTCAGGGAATTTAGGATTAGGTAAATTATTTATTTTTTCATTTAAAGTATTATCATCAATATCATTTAAATCAATATCTTGTTTCTCTCTTTCTACAATATCTGAAGGAGAGGTAATTCAATTTTGGATTTTTTGTATAACCCCTACAAATAATGTTCAAAAATGAATTTTTCCTAATAATTCATTATATGATTTTCCTATAATTTTATGAGCTCAAAAATAAAATCCTGCAAATATAGCAAAAACAGCTCCCATTGATAAAACATAATGGAAGTGAGCTACTACATAATAAGTCAATAAATTATTTCTATTTATTATTAAAATTAATAAATATAGAAATATACTCATTTTACAATGAGGATCGGACTATATCTCATCTAATAATTAAACTTAATTAACGTTCGACTACCACGTATAGTCTCTACGGATCCTACTCAATATGAAAATTTTAGAGTTATTGTTAAATTGTTCAAGAAAGATAAGAAAATATTGTAAGCAAGACTATGTAAATAATCAAGCTTACTCTTTTATAAGGGGGTAAAATTTTAAAATATAATCTTATCGATCAATAATGGATTAAAAAGGGTTTAAAATTTCCAAAAATAATGAATGCATTTTACTTGATTCTATAAGAGGCATTACGTATGTTTCTACTATTTGGTTTGCATTTGGACCAGTTATTGGATTATTAATAACATTTTGTCCAAATCTATTACTGATTTCCTGAATTTTTTCGTTTGATAAGTTAAATTCAAATTTGTGTTCTACCGTATTAAAATTTGTTATTTCTCTTATATTGTTATCAGGGTAAACGGTAATTTTTTTTATATCTGAATTTATAATTACAATAAAACTCAGACTCATTTTAGTGGGAATAGCAGCCAAAGCTGATCTATATCTATAAAAAGCCAAACCTAATAATATTACAGTACTTATACACAAACAATAGAATAATAAATCGTAAATTCATATTAATTTAAGCAATATAAATAACATTGTTAAAATTCTAAGTACTCTAAAGTATTGTAGTACTGTTTTAAAAAATTGATTGCTGAAGTTTAAATATATTTTATTAAAATATATTATAATACTTCCTAATCTAAGTATTAAAATTAAATATCCTAAGATACTAGCAGTACCTGTAAATACTCCAAAATAGACTAAATCGTGATTTATAAAATGGTTATTTAATAAGTTGTAAAATAATGTCATTTTGTTTTAATAAATAAAATCTTTTCTTAATTTTCTTAATATATAAATTATATTTTTAATAGTATAATATCTTTATAATAATATATTAATGAAAGAAGTAAACCAACTTAATAGATGGAACATAACTATTTAATTCGATTTTGAATAGAATAAATAGTAAATTAATATTTAATATTTAATATTTAATATATAATATACTCTTAATTTATATACAGATTTAAATTATGAGTAATTAAGTTTTATATATTATTGTAATAGTTATTTAAATAACTGATATTCTGACAATAAGAAATTTAATAAAAACAAAAAAACAAAAACCATCTTAATTAAGATTTTTTGAGGTTTATAAAGTTATTCTCTTTTTGAATCAAACAAAAATTAACATTTAAAAAAATGCAGTTCTACCATTGAACTAAGAGAATTATAAAATTTCCATTTTTTATATCTTATTACACTTTTATAAATATATTTTGTTTTTCTTTTATTTAAAACTATTTTCATTTATTTTGCTCATATCCTTTAAAATAGATTAATTGCACAATTAAAGGAGGTAATTTAGTTAAATAATTGTTTCTTTTTTCTTATTTTCTTAAATTTTAGTTGATTTAAAACAACTACTAAAATTTTTATATTTTTGGTTTCCACGGTATTGCCATTTAAATTTGTAGCATGGAAACAGCATTATTTCCATTTAAAAGGTTTCACCGTTAGCAATATTAATAAGTAAATAATATTACCGATAAATTAATTATTTAAATTTATCACAGTGGTAAGACAACAGGACACTTATTAAAAAAGATCTCTAAATTTGGTAAATGAAAGTGTTTTTTCTCCAAGTAAAGGGTAATTAATACAGTGATTAATAATTTTTATTAAAGTTAATTTTCTATAAATTTCAATTAATCAAAATTTATTATTTAATTTTCTAACTTCATTTTGAATATCAAAATGATTTTTTATTGTATCTATTATATATTTATCATTTTTTTGTCCTATTGAAAATGAGTGGTTATTAGATACATTTTTAATAGAAAAACAACCTTCTGCTTCAATAAAACCAGATAATCATTCCTTAAAATAATTACAATCAGTATTAACGACATCTATATTTGGATTAAGATATTTTTTATCTCTTGCATTTAAATATCATTCAACATTATTTTGTTGAAAACATTCTAACATAAATGCTAATTGAGCTCTTAATCTTGAAGTTAAAGGAGGATAAGAAATGAATATATTAATTAATCTGTGAATAAGTTTTCTTTCATTTACTACTCAAATAACAAATTTATTATTTTCAATAATTCTTACATTTCCTCCTATATGAGTTTCAATTAAATTTAACATTTTTAAATTTTCAATGCAATATTTAAGTTTAATAACTAATCTGTATTGAAGATTTTTACGTCTTCAATGATTTACTTGGATACTTCCATCACCATCCATTAATCCTACTCAGAATTTTTGAATGTAATGAGGATCTTTTTTTATTCTATCATGTAATGCTAAATCTAAAGAAGCATTAGCTAAAACTACTCCAGTTACTCCACCAATAGTGAATAAAGCTAAAAATCCTAATGCGAATATTAAAGGTGTTGTTAATCTTAAACTACCCCCATATAAAGTAGCAATTCAAGAAAATATTTTAATACCTGTAGGAACCGCTATTACCATTGTAGCAGCAGTGAAATAAGCTCTTGTCAAAGAACGTTTGGACTATATCTTCATCCAATTTTTTAAATGGTGTAGAAAATATTTAATTCTACTTAGAAATAAATATTAGATTTAAGGAAAATTAAGAAATAAAATAAAGGTTTATATAGACAATAACAACAATATAAATTATTATTTATTATTATCTATTCTTTTATTATCATGATTTAAGAAAGGGGGGTAATATTTATAAAAATATAATCTATTCAGATAAAATTGATAGTTTATTTTACCATATATAGTAAGGAGAAAAAGATTAATAAAATTAAACAAATAAAACAAAGTAAAATTTCAATGGATAAAAAGACTAAATTAACTTTTTTATAATAATTGATTAATCTAGCAAATTTAGGATACTTTGTTTCATAATCACTTTTTTGAATTAAATAAATTACTATAACATATCCTGCTATGTTTATATAACAGAAAAAGGCTACTAAACTTATTAATAATATACCATAAGCAAATTGAGTTATAGTTGGATCTGAATCGTCTACACTTATACCTAAATTAAAAAATACAAATGGAAATGAGAATGAATATTTTGTGTAATTATTTTCCATTGGTAACTTGATTATTAGATACTTGTTTATTTTTATTTTCTTTATTTTTTTTATCTTCATCGTTATTATCTGGAGATGAAGATGATTCACTTCTTACTCAATTATTATATAAAATAGTACTTCCAGCAGCAATTCCTACTACTTTGGCAGTTGCATCTAAAACTCCTTTTAGTTTAGCTTTAGTAGCTAAATAAATAATGGTTGTTATAATTACTCCTTCAAAAATGTGATTACTTAGAAAAATAATTAAATCTGAATTTACAAATTCAATAATTATTAGAAAAGTAGATGTTAAATAGTTTAATAAAATCATTTACTTATTTTGTAATTACATATTAACTCCTCTGTTCGTTTTTGTTTATTTAGATTTAGTTAATCTAAATTTTTTAAAACCCCTTAAAAAAAGAACTATTGTTTCTAAAATTAGTATTAAACTTATAAAAAATTTAATAACAAATAATATCTATTAAAGATTATTATAATTAATGTACTTCTTATGCACATTATTATAAATTTAAGTTATAAATCATGGTAATAAAGGGGGGTAATATTTATGTAAAATTATAATAATTTATGCGAATCAAAAATTAGCCATATCTTGAATTGATTCAGTTGTTTTAGCTATAGAATTAGCTTCTTGAGCAATAAAATTAAGATAATCAGTATCTATCGGAACTTGAGGAACCATTAAACTTGTATCTGTAACAGAATGAATTTGTTGAGTTCCTTTTTTCATTGATTTTAATTCTTCTAATTTATTTAAGATAGCTGTAGTACTTTGTCTTGTTTCGTTAAGAGCATCTAAAATTCTATTATCTGAGTTAACTTGATTTTGGATTCTTAATAATCGTTGTTGAGTAATTTCTTGTGAAATTAAACTAGCATCAGTTACTCTATCTAAAGAGGGATTTCAAGGTCAAGATTCTACAGGAGATGTAACCACATTAGTGAAAACTCTTGTTCCTGATGATATCCTTCAGCATAACATACAGAAAAAGGGGTAATTTAGTTAAATAATTATTTCTTAATTTTTCTTAATTTAATTTATTTGAATTTTTATCCATCATAAATTGGAGTAGGGCGTGTTAGTCTCTGAGGTTCTTCTGTATTTTTCTGATTTTTTCAATTCCTTTAATTGTTAAATGTTCTTTTCTTTGAACAATTCTATAAACTTTTCTTCATTTTAAATAATTAATGTATTTAGAAGAATTTAAATGAAAATTCTCAAAGTAAACATCAATAAGTTTAGCTGATTTAAAATTAGTTGAATTATAATAAAATATTTGTTCAGATTCTAAATAATAAATATTTCCACCTAAAGTTTCTTTAATTAATCCTAATAATTCACTTGTTTTTTGTTTTATTTTAAATTCTAATCTTAAACTTAAACCTGTAACATGAGATTTACTATTCGCTAGAGTGATTACAAATGAACCATCTGCATCAGAAAAACCTGCTAATCAATGATTTGAATTTAAGTCAAAATTAGCTGGTGGTAAGATAGTTAAATTAAATTTAGAGTCATATTTATGAGTTAATATTTGATTAATTTTTTTATTAGTTAAAAATTTACCGTTCACTAAAGCTAAAACTCTTTTTAATCCTTCAGAATGTCTTAAGACATATCTTACAGAATTTTTATTTTTTAAACTTAAAACTGAACCATAGCCTATTTGTTTTTTTATATAATAAGCTAAAAAGGTATCTTCTTTATGAAAAGCAATTTCAAATCTATGGTCACCAAAGTAACCGTCACCTTCTATTAAACCAGCTAAATAATAACCAAATTCCTCATCAGTTTCTGGTTTATTGTGTTTTAATAGATGATCTGAAATATGATCATTTTCTTGAATTAAATTATTGATTTCATCAGAAATATCAGAATTACCTGCTGATTGTTCGTTTTCAATTTGGATTTTTCCTAACAATATTATGCATTTTACAATTGAGTGGACCAAGAAAATAATCGAATTTTCCAGCATACAGCCCTATATTTATAAGTAGTGTTACCATTACCTTAGACACAAGAGTATCTACATCTAAACCTACACTGAACATATGATGAGATCATACTAAAAATCCTAATATCCCTATTGAAAACATAGCATACACCATACCTAAATAACCAAATATAGGTTTACCAGAGAATGCTGAAATTACTTGACTAACTATACCAAATCCAGGTATAATTAAAATATAACAGTTATTTTGATTTATTTAATAGCCAAAACATTTATCTTATTTGGTCTATTAAAATAAATACTCAAAAACTCTCGTTTTTGCTAGGACTTTATCTTATATTGAACCTCTTCTTATTTTGATGAGGTGAAAATATTAGTACATATATTATTTAGAAAATTAAAATTAAGAAATATTAAAAATAGAATTGTAGACAAAAAAAATTTTTATGTTTTATATTTTAGGTTGCACAAATTACTGGTTTCTGAAGATTGTCTATCGTTGTATCTGTGGCTCATAGAAATTTTCAATCCTTTTATTTCCATTTTACCTAACTCAGTTAAATGTTTCTTATTTTGTATTAATAAATAAGCCTTTCTTCATTTAAGATAATTTATGTGTTTACTAGATTGTAGGTGAAATGTGTCAAAGTATTTTATTACTTTTTTTGCTGAACCAAAACTAGTTGATCCATAGTAATAAGTATCTTGACTGTTTCTGTAACCTATGTTCCCTCCAAATACTTCTTTTATAAACAATAGAATATTTTTATCTTTCTGATCAACCTGAAAATTTAGTCTAGTTTCTGAATTAGGTCTATCTTTTCTTTCAATTAATTTTATTTTAAAACTAGCATCCGCATCGGAAAACCCAGCAATTCAATGATTATTGTAATCATTAGTTCCATTTAAAGTAAAAAATACTGAATTTTCTTCTAAATATTTTTGGTTAGTTAAAATATTATTTCTTACTTGATTTAATTTATTGGAAGTTCTTAATTTCCCATTAATTAAATTTAATACTTTTATTATTCCTTCTTTCTTAGATATAATAAATAAATAAGCATTTTTATCTTTCACTTTATTAACGTGCCCATAACCTAATGTTTTTTTAATGTAATAAGCTAAATACACATCAGGGGAACTAAATACAATAACCAGTTGTTGTTTAGAACTAAAATGACCATCCCCATCTATTAAACCAGCTAAATAATGCCCAAATTGTTCGTCCTCCGAAGGTTTAATATGTTTAGGTATATGCTCTGAAATTTTTTTTAAAGGTTCAATATTGTTGCACAAAGTCTCTGAGGTTCCACTGTTTGTAAAAAATAAAGTGTTACCTGCTGATTGGCTTCATCGTTTTAACTTTTTTACTATGTTAATTAAAATGGAGTATTTAAAACTAGATATCGAAGCTTTTCCAGCATACAGCAACATTAAGAAGCTTATAAATTTTACTTCTGGATGTCCAAAAAATCAAAAAAGATGTTGGAATAATATAGGATCTCCACCACCAGCTGGATCGTAGAAACTAGTATTAAAATTTCTATCAGTTAATAACATAGTTATACCACCAGCTAAAACAGGTAAAGCTAATAATAATAATATAGCAGTTACAAAAATACTTCAAACAAATAATGATAATTTGTGTAAACTCATACCATTAGTTCTCATATTTAATACTGTAGTAATAAAATTAATAGCTCCTAATAATGAAGATACACCTGTTAAATGTAAACTAAATATAGCTAAATCAACTGAACCCCCTGAATGAGATTGTATCCCTGATAATGGTGGATAAATTGTTCAACCTGTACCTGCTCCATTTTCTACTAATGCACTAAGTAATAATAAAATTAATGATGGAGGTAATAATCAAAAACTTACATTATTTAATCGTGGAAATCTTAATCTTAAGTAGTTTCCTACCTAAACGGACTATGTCTTCATCATATTTATAATATGAGCTTCGCGTGTAGTCTCTGAGGATCCTACTAAAAATAATAGAAAAATTAAAACACAATACATAACAAATAAATTTCACAATAATTTTAGTGTAATTGTAAAATAAAAATTAGAAAATGTGTATAAATATATATTATACACTCTTTTCTCAAGAATACGTAATTAAATTTAAGGGGTAAAATTATTAACAATAAAAATTATAAAAACAAAAAAATATATTGAATATTAATTAAGAAATCTAATAAAAAGGATCGTGAATTAATGGATCAATATTATTTGATTGGATAATAGGAATTATGTATATATTTATTATATAATCTGCATTTGTACCTGTTATTACATTATTAGTAACATCTTTACCCAATAAATCACTTATTGCCTGAATTTCTTCGTTTGGTAAATTAAATTCAAATTTAAAATCTACTTCATCAAAATTTATCAGAACTCTTGTATTTTGAGTTGGTTTAACAGTAATTATATTAGTTTCTGAATTTATTTGAACATTCATATTATGGTAAAAATAAAGAAGAATTCAAATAGGTTTAATAAAAAAAGACAAACCTACACTTAATATAAAAATTATAATTAAACTATAGATTAATAAATAAAATATTCATAAAATTTTGAAAAACATTTTTATTTTTGGAGATTTGACAGCGTCTAAAAAGTATTTTTACAACATACTCAGGTTGCATTGTTCTTATTTTTGTTAGAAGTTGTACACTATCGTTAAAATTATATTTTTTCTCCTCTTTTATATATTTTATAATTTTTATTGTTAATAATTTTTCTTTTTTCTTAATTAAAATTTATTTGTTTTGTATTGTGTTTATTCTTTTATTTTGTTGGTTTCCTGCACATTCCTCCCATGTATACATAAGTTTTACGACTAATTCAGTTGAAAATACAACTTTATAAGTTTGAAACTTCAATTAGCTGTCTATGTATCTGTTAACTGGAAATTTAATTCCAAAATCGAGAGATTCCATGCATATAGCGAAGTAATAATTAAAAAGTTTACACTTCTTAACGGCATTTCCAGTTTAGAGTTTAATATTTATAAAAATGTAAATTTAAAACGATAATATATTTAAATGGTCTCAAGTAAAATTAGTTCTTTGTCTATTCATACTATTTTTTACAGATTCTGTTTTATTTATACCTTCTTCTGTATAATGTTTGTTTTCAAATATTAAGAATACTACTTCTTTTCAATCGTTATAATCTAGATATTTACTTGAAAATAAAGGATAATTATCTAAATAATTTATTATTATTTCTAAAGACATTTTACTTGAAGCTGTTAAAGTATAATATTCATTACCTGTAGATTTTTGTTTTCTAGTTAATAATGAACAATTAAGGAAATGTGATACTTCAGTTAAAACTTTCAAATAACTTTCGTTAGTTATTGGATCTAACATTCTCTGTTCAATTCTTAATCTACAAGATATTTTTCTTTTTTTCGCATTATTTTCTAGTTTAGTATGTTGAACTGAAAAACTACCATCTGAATCTATAAATCCACTTAATCAACCATCTTCAGATAAAGAACTATCTTTCAATGGTAATTTAGTAATATTTGCATTATGATTTTTATTTAATCAGTCTATTAATTTATGAAGTTGATGTATTTTAGGTGTTCTTAATTCACCATTTATCAAATAAACTAAAATTTTTAAACCTATTACAGGTGAAACAGTTAATACACAAGCATTATCTTGTCTTTTATTTCTTATAAATCCTGATCCTATTAATTCTAATAATTTTTTAGCTAACGGTTCATTTTTTAGACTAAAAGTTATGCAAAATCTTGGATTATGTTTCTTTTTTTGATTTGGATTTTTAATTCAAATATGTCCATCTCCTTCAAATAAACCTGCTAAATATTCTTTAAATTTATTATCTTTAAATAAATTACTACTATAATTTTTATTAAACTCAAGGACCTCCTTTTTATTTGCCATATCTGGAGCTCCTATATGGATTGGTAAAAAGTAATTACCAAATCCTCCAATTAATGCTGGCATAACCATAAAAAATAACATTAATAATCCATGAGCAGTTATTATTACATTAAATAATTGATGATCTCCTTGAAGGAATTGTACACCTGGAGATGATAACTCTAATCTAATTAAAACTGAAAATCCTGTAGCTATCATCCCTGCAAATATTGCAAATACTAAATACAGAGTTCCAATTTCTTTAGCATTAGTTGAATAAAGTCGTCAATCCATAATACTACCTTCACTTTCCTTATTAACTCCTCTGTTTTGTACGGTTATAAAATATCTAAAAAAAACAAATAAACTATACTTAAAATTTAACGGAATAGAGGTGATTCGAACACCTAAGGGATAACCCGAACAATTAGCAATCGTTTTAACTTTCCAATGAAAACTATTCCCTTTGGTTTATTTAATAGTAAATTTATAGTTATTTAACGATCAATTTATAATTAAAAGGGGTAAATTTTATATAAACAATGTAAAAAAACTTTAAAATTTTAATTTATTATTATAAATTTTATCTAAATTATATTTAATAATAGATAATTTAATACTTTTCAATGTTACTTTTATTGTTACTCTATTGATTAATCGTTATTTTAACCATTAATTTTTTGCGCAAAGAATTTTATTAAATATAAAAATTAATAAGATAAATATCTTAACTCTAATTTTTATATTTAATAAAATGATTTATTATAAAGATAAATTGATTTTTTGCGCAATAATTAAATAATTAGTGTAAATAGATGGCATCTTTAATATAAGATATTACTAATAATACAAATACATAAGCTTGAATTATTGATACAGCTACTTCTAAACCACATAATGCTAAGAAGAATACAAAAGGAATTAAAGTAAATATAGCTATTATAAAACTACTACTAAACATTTGATATAAGAAAGTAGATAATATTTTTAATAAAGAATGACCAGCTACCATATTAGCAAATAATCTTATACCTAACGATAAAGCTCTAGCTAAATAAGATACAGTTTCAATTAAAACTAATAATGGAACTAATGCTAATGGAGTTCCAGATGGTACAAAATATGAGAAAAATTTTAATTTATGAATATATAAGGCCAAAATAGTAACACCAGTTAATATAGTAAATGATAATCCAATAGTTACAATTACAGATGTTGTAATTGTGTATGAATAAGGTATGTTACCTATTAAATTACTTATTAATATAAAGAAAAATAATGAATATATAAAAGGTACATAAATTTCTTTCCCTAATTGTTCTCTAACCATCGTATTAATTGTTGTAAATATACTTTCTATAGCTATACTTCATTTTGATGGTAATATTTTATTCTCATTATTACTTATAATATGTAAACTTAATATTATAAATAAAATTAAAATAGAATATAAACCTAAATTACTTAAAGTTATGTTTATATAACCAAACATAGGCGCTATAAAACTTATTAAACTACTTACTTCAAATTGTTCTAATGGTGAATTTACGATTAAAGTTAAACTTTGTGACATTATTATTATTAAAAAAAATTTTATGTAAAATTAGTATTATTTTTATTTTTGCGCATTGACATTATATAACGGTTAACTATATTTATAATCAATGTAAATATATTCTTTTTTACATTTACATCTTTTGTAGTTTTAAGTTATAGATTTGTGTGTTGGTTCCCTTTGGGAGGGATGTGGCTTAGATCCCTTTGGGAGGGATGTTGATTAGATCCTTTTGGGAGGGAAGTGGGTTAGATCCTTTTAATGTTTATAATATATTTCTTATTATTATTATTATTAACATTAAAAGTTTATTATTATTATGATTATTAACATTAAAAGTTTATTATTATTATTATTAACATTATTATTATTATTATTATTATTATTTAAATTAATATATTTATTATTATAAATATAATTTAACAAAAGTATTGAAATTTAAGTTAACTTTTTATATTTTTGTAAGTTTACTTTTATATAAATTATGTAAATTAAAACTTACATTAAAAATAAAAGAAAAATAGCTTTTATCAGAATCGAACTGACACCTGCAACTTGAAGGGTAGCTGTACTACCATTATACTAAAAAACCTTATTGTTATTAATTAAATTATAAATCTTACATTATTAATTATAAATTAATTAATCTATTAAATAATTGAATATTAATAATACTAAATTTATATTTCATAAACATATAAAATTAATTGCGCATGCGTAAAAGTTTAAGGGTTTAAATAATCTAATATTTATCGAAAAGTAATACTTGCTACTATAAGATGTTTTATTAATTTTATTTTTTATTTATACTCAATTATAATACTGGTACTTTCACTCTATCTTCAAAGAGATAATTTATTCTCTTAATAAACTATTAAATAAATTATAAAAAACAAAAAAACAAAAAACAAAAATGAACTTTTAAATTTTATCCAGTTAAATTAATGAAATTTTAAGTTTAATTTAACTTAAGTTAAATTTTAAATATTTAAACAAGTAATTAAACAGAAAGACAGAGTGGGAATCGAACCTTTCTACTAACTAATGAGATTAGTGTGCAAACCGTTACACTAAACTGTCTAAATATTACTTATTATTTAAATAATATTGTACACTATTGTTATAAATACTTACGAACAAAGAGACTTGAACTCTTAAGGAATTACTTCCACTCCTGCTTAAGAAGAGATTGTTTACCAATTTCAACACGTTCGCTTTTTTATTACTCTTTTATATACTTTTTTTTTGTGTGTTAGTAAATTATAATATTTAAAATTTTATTTGTTATTTAGTTTTTGTTTTTTTGTTTTTTAAATTAAATAATGAATTAAGTTATAATATCTAATTATAATATGATGTAAAGTATTATTATTAAAATAATGAGACTAAAGGTGTTAATAGGAATTGAACCTATGAAAAAAGTATTAACAGTACTCCGCAATAACCTCTCTGCCATAACACCTAAATATGGTAGGCACGATTCGAACATGCTTTATGTCTCCTACCCAAAAGGAGCGACTGACCAATTTGTCATCTACCATTTTTTTATTGAGCAGTAAAGGAATCGAACCTTTTACGGCGCTAACCAATTCTTTTACAGAGAATCACCATTACCAATCGGATCACCTGCCCTTAATATTTAAAATTTTATTTGTTATTTAGTTTTTTTATATTTTAATTTTAATTTTATTTAAGTATGATGTATAGGAGAGCACGTTTTCAATTTTAGCGCTCAAACACTCAGGGTTAATCCAAATTTATCTAAACTTCATTAAAAACCCCATTTTTTCTATTTTTATAAAACTGACTACACAATTTGGCTACTTTGAAACTTCGAAATCCTGTTTCAATAAAATAAAAATTTAAAACTATCGAAATTTTGTTAAATTTAGCTTAAATTTAGAATTAGCTCTTCTGCTAGAAATTTAGCAGAATCGAAGTTCATTATAAAATACCGCTAATTTTATAGTTAATACCAATTAACATTAAATCCTTTATATTCTTTTACTAATAAGGGGGTAAATATAATAACAAGGTACGAACTAATTTATTAAGTAGAAAATATATACTTTATAACTATAATACATTATAAACAGAATAATATATAAAGATAGGCAAATTTCGAATACAAGAAATGCAATTCTAGTTTTGTTTATAAATATCTATTACGTGAAATATCAGAAGAATCATCTCTAGGTTTAAAATATCTTATTTTTTCTATTAAAGTAGATACATAAGGAGTTAATTCTTCTGAGTAATATCAACATAGGCCAGCTGCTAATAGAAGAGCTAATAAAATATAATATTTCTTATTACTGCTTTCTTCTTTAACTTCAGGTTCTGGATTTAATCATTCAGAGATTTTAGAGTGTCCTTTACTTTGGCCATTACTTTTTTCGCTTCTGCTTGCTTCTCAGCTATTCTCTTCAGTCATGGGTCTGTCTCTAAGTGAGATTTTCGTTTGATTGGTAACCTCTTCTTTTGCTTTAAATAATGAAGCTACAAAAGAAAAAATTGAGTATTAGAAAAATAGATAGCAATAGCAGCTAGCACACTTCTGATTTATTTAAAGATATCTAAATTAAATTTATCTATTAACGATATACCGAATATTGTAACTATTATTGTATTTAAATTTGATCAAATTTTTCGAAATAAAGAATATATTTTAAATATCTTAATTAAGAAAGCAATTACAGTTATTTTAAGAATAATATTTTTAATTGTAATAATACTTTCTATTAATCTAGAAAATAAAGATTGATTATTAGAAGTAACTTTAGATTCTAATTTTTTTATTTGCTGATTAGTTCAGCTTTTGTATATTTATTTAAGTTCATTTTATTTTATTTTTATATTTTCTAATGTACGTTTTGGCACTAATCTGTGAAAGCACCTGGACTTGAACCAAGACTTTCTCCTTAAAAGGGAGACACTCCTCCACTCGAGTTCTGCTTCCTTATTGCGAGAAACATTTAATATAAATAATTAACTGAGATGACCAGATTCGAACTGATATTATTCATTACCAAAAAATGATGTTTTTCCAAATTAAACTACAACTCATATTATTTTTGTTTTAACTATTTAGATATTATTTAATTAAATTTGATTTTAATATAGCCAAAAACTGGAATCGAACCAATATCAAAGTCTTACAAGGAATTCGTTTTACCAATTAAACTATTCCGGCTTAAAACTTAATAAATTATTTAATTAATATTTAATATTAACAGTTTGCCTCGAGAGAGAATTGAACTCACATTTCTATATCTTCAGAATAGCGCTTTGACCACTAAGCAATCGAGGCTAATAATAATTATGTTGTAATTGATTAATAAATTTTAATTAGGTATGGAGAAAGATAGACTCGAACTATCATATTTGTAATGCAAATACAACTGATTACCAATTATCAGATTCCCCCCTTAAGTTATATATTCTTTTATATGTATATTTAAGTGTTCAACGATTATATTTATATTAAATTAAAACTTTAATTGATTAATAAACTAATTTTAAATTGGCAAAAGATAAATCAACTTCATATGAATATGGTTTTAAATATGAATATAATAAATTTTGTTTTGTTTTGTTTTTAATTATATAAATAAGGGGGTAAATTAATTAATTGTGCGATAGATAGATAGATTAATTAATATTTCTATTAGTTAATAGCGCAAAAATTTATTTATTAACTTTAGTTTGTGTAGTTTTAGCTATAGAAATAGCTCCAAAACCAATTTCTAATATAAACCCTATTGTTAATACTACAAAGAAGATTAAAGCTATACTAAAACCAAAAGTACTTACTTTATATAAAGTTACAGCTATAGGGAATAATAATAATATTTCTAAATCAAAAATTAAAAATAACATAGCAACTACATAAAATTGAATTTGGAAATCAGTTCTATTTTGTTTTCTAATGGCTGAATATCCACATTCATAAGCTGATATTTTAGATTCATCAGGTCTATGAGCTGAAAATAGAAAATTTAAAAATAATAAAACTAAAGCTAAGATAGGAACCAAAATAAATAACATTAATAAATTATTCATTAAAAATTAAATAAAGATAAAGAAAGTATTGTTGTACTATTTAATAAAATTGATGGTTTAAGAACAAATAATAAAATAGATAATGTTAAAGTAGATATTATAAAACTGTTAGTACTACTTATTTCTATTTCTGAATTAGAATTTAAATTATTTATTAATTTTAATTCTTTATCACTATATTCATATGTATTTTCTTCTTCTGTAAATAATATTTTTATTATTTTTAAATAATAAGAAGCACTTATTATACTTACAATAATAGCTATAATAGACATAAAGTAATATCCATTTTGAATAGCTGAATATAATACAAATTGTTTAGAGAAAAATCCTATTAAAGGAGGTATTCCAGCCATACTAAACAAACAAATTGTTAAAGTTATCGATAATACAGGATTTAAGAAAAATTGACCTTTTAATTCTGAAATATAATTAATATCATTCTCTGTTCCTGTTTCATCTTCTACCATTATACTTTTTATTAAATCTCTAAATGAATTTTTTATTATATATCCAAATAATATTATTATTAAAAAAGTATTTAAATTTGTAATAGTATATTGTATTATATAAAATATTAAAGCTTCTATAGATTGTTCTGAATTAATAGCTAAAGCTAATAAAATAAATCCTACATGTGATATAGTACTGTAAGCTAGTAATCTTTTTATTTTAATTTGAGCTAAACCTAATATTGTTCCTATTAATAATGATAATAAAGAAGATATTAATAATAAATTTTTACTTCAAAAATAACTATTATTAAAACTTAAAGTATTATTATTTATTATATTATTTAAAGGATTTAATTCTAATATTATATTAATATTTTCTATTATATTAATATGAGTTTGTATTTCAAATAATACTAAAAAAATAGATATTTTAGGCATAATAGTTAGTCATGTTGTTATAATCGTAGCACTATCTGCATAAACATCTGGTGCTCAATTATGTAAAGGTGCTGCTGCTATTTTAAATAATAATCCTATAAAAATTAATATTAAACCTAAACTAAAACCTAATAATATATTGTTATTATCAATTACTGATATCATACTATATATAGAATCTAAATTAGTTAATCCTGTGAAAGAATATATTAATCCACAACCTAATAATATTATACAAGAAGCTAAACTACCTAATAAAAAATATTTTAATCCTGCAGATATTGCTAATTCTGAATGTCTATATAAGGAAGCTAATATATATACTCCAAATGATTGTAATTCTAAACTTAAATATAAAGTTACTAAATTTGAAGAAGATATTAATAATAATGAACCTAATGTTGATATTAAAACTATTATTGAATATTTTATTCTATAATTATTAATAGGTAATATATTTGGACCTTCTTCATTTAAATTTAGATTATTATCTATAAATTTATGATTTATTAAAGGTCAAGCTATTAGTATTACAGAACCTGTTAATACTATAACTATATCAAATAATTGTGTGAATAAAGTAATTTGAAATAAACCACTATATATTCCTATACCTGATCCAATTGACTGAATATAAAAAGCATTCAAAGTTAATGCTCCAGTATAAAGTAATAATAGAGAAGATATTCTTAAATATAAATTTGATGAAATATTTCTATTTATTGAAGGTAGGGCTATTGCCACTATAAGAATCATGATACTAATAAACATCATTACTTTTTAACTTTATTATTATTATTATGTTATTCACAATTAATTAAATTTAAATATTTTAATTAATTTTGTTTAGTTATTTTAGTACATCCTATTGGATTTGAACCAATATATAATTGCTTCGAACGCAAACGCTTTTCCAATTCAGCTAAAGATGTTACAGATTTTTTAAATTTGTATCAAACTTTAGATTATAATTTAACTAAAATAAATTATATAAAAAGATATAATATTCAACTACAAACAAAACAAACAATTATCTTAAATAACTAAATTAAGATATTTTATTTTTATTCAATTAAACTCTTCTTAACTAATTTTATTTTATTTAGATAAATATTAATATATAATTTATTTTAGTTAAATTATAATTTGGTTGCAAAGATATTTAAACTAATAAACAAAAAAACAAAACAAAATTATAAATTATAAAATTACATATTTTTTTGTATACGAGTAAAGAGACTTGAACTCTTACGATTATCAAACCATAAATTCCTAAGATTTACCCGGCTACCAAATTTCGGCACACTCGTAATTAATAAGTGCGTATATAAAAATTTATAAATAAATAAAACACAAAAAAATATATGTTAAATCTATAAATAAAAATATAAATTTATATTTAAATTAAGAATATTTTATTAAACAAAATTTTATTAATTATAAAGACATTATTATAAAATTAATTTAGTAATTATAAATAAGAGATAGAGTAATCGAAACTCTGTCTGCACAGTGTAAATATGCTGTTAAACCACTCAACTAATCTCTTACTAATTATTATAAAAAAGGGGGTAATATTTATTTATTTTCCAGCAGCACTTTCCAGTACGGCTACCTTGCTATGACTTTTGAGATGTTACTCAATTGAATTAATAAAAACTAATTAGTTTTACATAGCCGTTATATTATTTTCAAAAAATAAATAACTATTTAAATTTAAATTTAAATTAAAAAATAAATTTAATATTAACTATGGAAAGTTATAATAACATTTTTATTTCCATCAATATAAGCTTCTTCCCAGCGACAGACAGTTAGTTCATCACGGATGCTAGTTTCACCGTTGCGCTTATTATCAACGATTACTCGAAATTCCTTCTTCATGTTCCCGAATTGCAGAGAACAATTCGTCTAAATTTATATTTAACTTTTTTTAATGATTAGCTCTTCTTACTTTCCCAAAAAATTTAATTTTATAAAATTAAAAATAAATGCATTATTTAATCTTTCGATTATTTATTTTATATTAAACATAAAATAATCTCCAATAATAAAATAAATATATAATTCATTTTAAGGAAAAAGTTTTGCATCACTTTGTAAAAGTTTTTGTGGCACGTCTATAGCCCAGTTCATAAGGGCCATAAAGACTTGTCTTAGCCCCAAATGATACTCTATAAGAATCATTAATTGTTAAGTATGTAATAAAATATAATATTTTAAATTAACAACAGGGATTACGTCCGTTAGCGGAGTTAACCTCAGTTCTCACGATACGGACTGAAGACAGCCATGCAACACCTGTATTAAATGTTTTAATTTACTATCTAAAATATTATTATATTTTAAATTTTAAACATTCCTTTATATATATATATAAGTTTTTATTCAAGAACTGGTAAGGTTTTACGCGGATTATCGTATTAAATAACATGCTTCACTTCGTTTGCTCCGAAACCGACTAATTTTTTTGTTTTCAACTTTGCAGTCGTACTCACAAGGCGGAATGGTTATCGTGTTAACATTGAAATTAATAATTTTTATTAATAACTACCATTCATCGTTGACAGAGAGGGGTATTCTGGGTATCTAATCCTATTTCCTATCCTCACCTTCGTTTCTGAGCGTCAATCATTAATGGAAAAAAGCTTTCGCCTTTAATATTCTACTTAGTATCTAAGGATATCAGACCTACTCTAAGCATTATTTCATATATCCTCTATTTGATTCTAGCTTTTATTCTTTACTTATTAATATTTTTTAAGTAAATTTTAAAGCCGCCTACAAACCCTTTACGCCTGATTAAGACGATTAACGTTTGTGTCTTTGGCCTTACCGAGTCTTCTGGCACCAATTTTGGACGACACTAATAATAAGGTAATATCATTATTTTCCCTTATGTTATCAATTATTATTATTGATTTCAGTTAGCTAGTTCACTCTTGCGAGCATTGACTAATATTCTTGACTGCTGGTAGTATAAAACTACTTGGGAGATTTCATTCCCAATGTGGCCATCTGTTCTCTCAAACATAGCTATTGATCGTCGGCTTGGTAGGCATTTACCCTACCAACTACCTAATCAAAGTAAATAGTATTTTATAACAGAATAATTCCTTTAATATAATTTTTTTTTATATTTATTTCCTATTTATGGAAATTATAAAGTAACTTATTTACTATCCTCACCTTTACACCTTATTACCTAAAAATTTTTTTCGGTAACAATAATTCGCATGTCTTAAACTACTGAACAACGTTCAATCGGAACCAAAATTAAATTCTTACGATATTTAAACAATACATCAATAATTTGTGTTATTGTTATATTTTATATGCTTTAATTGCAATTTTTTGTATCTCTTTTAGTTATTTTTTTATTTTTAAAACTATCCTGTGTTGTTTTTTAGAGTTAAATAGAATCTTTTTAAATTTAAAAGTTTTCCCTTTATTTGTTTAAGGAGGTAAGATAATAAAATTAATATAATAAAATTTGTAGTCTTTATTTAATTAAACATACACTTACAAAATATTAAATATTTTATTGAATAAATAAACAATTATTTATAATTTATTCTAAATTATATCAATAAATAATTTATATTTAATTATTTAATAAGGTGATATATCAAATGCTATTAAAATACTAGGTATTAAAATAATAAAAGCTACACAAACAGGTAATAAATTTAATCAACATAATTCAATTAAAGCATCATATCTCATTCTAGGTAAAGTAGCTCTAAATCATACAAACATAAAACAGAATAAACATGTTTTTAATCCAAGTATTATAGATTGTAAATTAATTAAAGAATCGTTAATAAATAATTCAGGCATATGATATCCTCCTAAAAATAAAATAGAAGTAATACAACTAAATAAAACTATTGAAGCATATTCAGCTAAGAAAAAGAAAACAAAAGGTACACTAGAATGTTCAGTAAAGAAACCAGCTACTAATTCAGATTCAGCCTCTTGTAAATCAAAAGGTGTTCGAGATGTTTCAGCTAAAATAGAAATAAAATAAAATATAAACACTGGAAATAATGGTATTATATATCAAATAGCTTGTTGATTTTCTATTATAGTTGTAAAGTTAAATGAACCTGTTAATATTATTATAATTAATATAGCTGAACTTAAAATTAATTCATAACTAATCATAGCAGCTGTACTTCTTAAAGATCCTAAAAAGGCATAAGTGGAATTTGCTGATCAACCTGCAAATAATATTCCATATACTCCTAATGAAGATAAAGCTAAAGTATATAATATCCCTAATGTAAAATCAAATAAAGTTAATCCTTGTCCAAAAGGAATTATTCCTCAACCTAATAAACTAAATATTAAAGAAAACACAGGTGCTAAATAAAATAATATTTTATTAGATTGAGAAGGTATTACAGTTTCTTTAACTATTAATTTAAGAGCATCACTAAAAGGTTGTAATAAACCATAATATCCTGTTGTATTAGGACCTACTCTTCTTTGATGAGCAGCTAATTGTTTTCTTTCTATTATTGTCATAAAGGCTACAGATAATAATATAGGTAATATCACTAATAATACATCTAATAAATTTATTATTATATTTAATAAAGTTAAAATTAAATTATTTATATTCATAGATATACATATTTTGCATCTTTATTTATATCTATATTTTATTTTATAATTGACTATTCATTTTGTAATTTTATATTTTAGTCTTTAAATCCTCTTATTTAAATTTATAATTTAAATATATAATTTAATCTTACATTACATTTTATAAAATTGAAATAAATATAAATATTGATTTATAGTTAATTAAAATTAACAACATAACTTTATAAATTAATTAAAATTATTTTAATTAATAATTTTAATATTTATAAGTAAAATAAAAAAGGTATATTTAATTTAATTAGAGATAATTTTATCTAAATAAATTGTAAAAACACAAATTATAAAGTAACTGATATTGTAACAATAATTTATTCTTATATTAACAACCTAATTAATAGGTTTTAAATGATTTGTACAAACATTATTTGTAAATTAATTATCTAAATAGTTATTATGAAAAATATTTAACTATCTTATTTAACTTTAAAACATTATTTGTTTGTTTTAATTTAAATAATTTAATTTAATTTTATTCTCTTTTGGATTCGAACCAAAATTAACATTTTAGAAGAATGCAGTTCTACCATTGAACTAAGAGAATCTATTAATATTATTTATAATATTATAACACAAAAAAAACAAAAATGTTAAAGATTTCTTTAAATAATAATAATTAAATGTTATAAAATTAAACATTAATGAATTTAGAGTTAAGAGGGAATTGAACCCTAATATTTATAGATTTTGCAGATCTATTACAAAACCATTTGTAAACTTAACTCTAATTTATCTACAAAGAAACAAATTAAGAATAATGTAAAATTAGATTTTAAAAGGGGGTAAATAAATAATAATAGAATAAATTAAATAAACAATTATTTTTTATTTAATGAAATAAAGATAGGTGCTATCATAGATAATAATAAAATTATACTACATATAATTAATAATACAGCAGCATAAGTGTAAATTAATTGTCCTATAGCTTCTATTTGACTAAATGAAATAAATAGTGTATCTGCTATATTAGATTGATAAGTAGTATGAATAATATTAACTAAATTTAATTTATTATTATTTCAAATAAATAAATTAAAATTAGTAATAGTATCAAAAATTAAATTTAAACTAGATACATTATTAAAACTAAATGGTAAAATGTTAAACATTTCAAATAAAAATAATGAACCTACTGCAAAAGCTAAAGGTAAATTTTTTGTATATTGTTTTCCTGTATCTATTATATCTGTTAATGAAATATTAATCATCATAATTACAAATAAAAATAATACAGTTATAGCACCTACATATACAATAATATATGATAAACCAAGAAAACCTATTCCAGATAATATTAAATAACCTGCTGCATTTACAAAAACAGAAATTAGATATACTACTGATATCACTGGATTTTGAGAGGTTATAACTAATACACTTGATATTATTGTTGTAAAACTTAATATATTTATTAATAAAATTTTCATTTTTACTTTAATTTAAGCCTATTAATAATAATTATATATTATTAATGTTCGATCTAAAATTTTTATATTAAAAATTTTTAACGTTAAAGGCTGTAAACATTAAATTTTTATAAATTATTTAATGAATAAATTATTTTAATGAATAAATTATTTTAATGTAGGTTTAACCTAAAAATATAATATTCTAATTAAAGAATAATTTTGAAATATTATTATTATAATATTTTATAATAATTCTTTTTAAGTCGCAAATTCATCTTATTAATTAACGAAAACTGAATATCCAATATTCTCTTTTATTAACCCCCATTTATTTATTTATTATTTAGCTTATCAAGCTCACAAATGTTAAAAACTTTTTTAATCATTATTATAGTGGTGATTGCCCTACTTTCAGTTATTATTTTAATAACATTTAAATCATTAAACAAAATTATTTTGTTTACGACTTTAATTATAAATATTATATCATGTACATATGTGATATTTTATATTCAGTCAATTGGATGAAATATTTATACTTTAATTTTTATATATTTAAATAATATATTATTATGTTCAATCAGATTTACTATTCAAAATTTATCTTTAAATAGTTTCATTAAAGGGAAATTAATAAATATTTGATTAATTTATACTAAAATTATTTATACTTATCCTTTTTATATTTTAAGAGAAATTTTCTCCAATACTGGAAAAGTTTTAGATATTATAAATAATAGGATAAATAATGTTGTATATGATTTATCGATTATTGAACCTTTAAAATTATTAAATAAAGAATATAATAAAAAAAGTAAATGTACAATTTTTACTTTTGAAAATAATTTTTTATTAGATCATAGAAATTTATTCTCTGCTTTATTTGCTGGTTTAATTTTACAATCAGAATTTAAAAAAATTGGTAAAAAAATTATGATAGTTTCTATTATTAGTGAAGATAAAACATTTTTTATTCATAAAAATATTATTATTGATGAGAATACAACTATTTTTAACTATTTAGATAAAATAAAACATTACATCCAAACTTTTTATGAGTCGGGTTATCCCTTAACTGCTTTTCAAATATTGGAAATTAAATTATGAAATTATGAAACAAAAATTAATTTAAAAGGTAAAAATAATACATTAGGGAATTCAATTCATAAATTTAAAAGAAGTTTCCACCATTCTTGTGTAAATAATAAAAACACGAATTTGAATACAATCAAACCTTTAAAAACTCCTCAAAGTGTTTATAAAATATCAATTGCAACAATTGATATAGAAACAATTCAATTTAACAATATTCAAATACCTATTAGTATTAGTTTCTCTTATAATATCAATGATAAAATCTTTACAATATTTAAATTAATTGATTATAATTTATTATTAAAAGATTCAGATAAAGCTATTAAATTATTATGATTAAATTTCATGGATGAATTAAATGGATTAAAATTAAATAAATGTATAATTTACTCTCATAATCTTGGTTCATTTGATGGATATTTTATCTTTAAAGGTTTATTAGAATTACCTAATATAGATATTTCTAAAGTTAATTCTATTATTGATGATTTACATAGATTTATTAGTGTTGATATACTTTGAAAAAATACTAAAGTTATTTTTAAAGATTCATTAAGAATTTTCCCTGTTTCATTGCAAGAATTATGCTTATTATTTGATGTAGAAGGGAAATTATACCCTTATAACCCCGAATTTAATAAAACCACTTTATTTGAAAATGAAATTCTATTAAATCAATTTATTGAATATAGTAAACAAGATTCAATAAGTTTATTAAAAGCTTTAATAAAAGCACAAAAAATTTATATTGATGAACATGAAGTTGATATTGCTTCAATATGAAGTACATCTACTTTATCTTTAAAAATATTCAGACAAAAATTTTTAGATGTTGATATCCCAATATTAACTAATAAATTAGATGATATTATCAGATTAAGTTACATTGGTGGTTCTACAGATTACTTTTATAAATATGGAGAGAATTTAAAACATTATGATGTTAATTCATTATATCCCCAAGCCATGTGTAATCCAATGCCAATTAAATTTTTAGGTGAAAGTATAGGAGATAGTGTAAAATTAGAAAATATATTCGGGTTTGCTGAAGCTAAAATTACAACACCAGACAACCTAATTATTCCTTTATTGCCCTTTAAAATTGATAATAAAACATTACATCCATTAGGCTCATGAATTGGTGTATATTTTACAGAGGAATTAAAAACAATTGTAAAATATGGATATAAAGTGGAGTTAATTAAAGTATATAATTTTAGTAAAAACAATATTTTTAATAATTATATTAATTTTTTTTATAATATTAAAAAAAAATCAGTAGGTCCTTTGAGATTTATAGCTAAAATGCATTTAAATCAATTATATGGTTACTTTGGAAGAAGAAAAACCTTAATTGAAACAAGAAATGTTTACAATGAAGATTTAATCAAATATTATGGCAATTACACTATATTTTCTGAAATAAAAATAAATGAAGATATCTCTACTATCTTGATGAGTAGTAATTTAGATTACAATTTAATCAATGAAATTAAACAAGATACAGGATTAGAATTATTAACAAACTTTAGAAAAGTTAAATCACATGTTGGTATAGCAGCTGCAGTAACTTCTTATGCTAGAATAGAAATGATGGAATTAAAAATGTTATTAACCAAATTAAATATTAAACTATACTACACTGATACAGATTCAATTTTCACCGATAAACAAATACCTGAGTATTTAATTGGTAAAGAAT
>WNFB01000290.1_pt1 | contig 58953 bp, 56 predicted proteins | sample 5400501 | NCBI WGS metagenome assembly WNFB01 (sample SAMN13153341, study PRJNA577476) | soil metagenome | isolation source: 200 cm saprolite under Douglas fir tree site 2 hole 1 | place: USA:California | collected 2015-04-18 | reverse complement strand
AGAAAATCGTACTACCGTATTGCAAACCATAAATGAACCCGGCCGCTCCTGCCAGCGCCGCACCGATGAAGAAGGTGATGGCAATGATGCGGTCAACGTTTACGCCCATCAGCGCCGCCGCTTCACGGTCCTGCGCCACGGCACGCATGGCGCGCCCTGTGCGTGTGCGGTTCACCAGCCACGATAGGCCAACCATCAGCCCAAGCGAGACGACGAGCACGAGTATATTGACACTGCTAATAGTCACCAGCCCCAGGTTATAGGTAATCTGGGGGAAAATCTGTGGAAAGGAGACGAAGGTGACACCCTTCCAGAGTTTGCCAAGATCCTGCAAGATCAACGATACACCAATAGCTGAGATTAGCGGGGCAAGGCGCGGGGCATTGCGCAGAGGGCGGTATGCCACACGCTCAATCACCACTCCCAGCACAGCACATACCAACATCGATCCCAGGCAGGTAACAATCAGGATACTCACGAGCGTGAATCCCGTGGGCTGCGACGCGGAGGTAATACCAAATAAGCCGAAAATAGCGACCGAGACGAGTGTGCCAATCATGAAGATATCACCGTGGGCGAAGTTAATCAGCTCGATGATACCATAGACCATGGTATACCCCAGGGCAATCAGCGCGTAAATTGCTCCGGTGGTGATCCCGATAACCAGTATTTGCAAGAACAGTGTCATACTGTGTGCTTCCCCTCCTTCCTAATAATATAAGAGATATATACAACACTCCAGAACTAAATAGCAAGTAGGGGAGTAGTCTTACAGCACATATCCGCCGACTACTCCCCCCGCCTAATCTATGAGCTAGATGGCGCAACTATTCGACTCATATCTACGCCAGGACAGCACACCATCCGTGATCATCACGGTATCGTCACCGTCGTTTCGGGATTCCAGCCAGGGGTGCCCACGGGCTTGCCGGGCGGATTAGCACCAACCTTGTAGATCGTGATGACCCTGTTGGTGGTGTCGCCATTCTGGTCGAATGCTTGATGCCCTAGAACACCATTAAAGCTGATACCCTGGATCGCGCTGATGACCGCTGCTCTGAACGCCTTGGCTCCAGCCGCATCACTCGAATCCTTGGGAGTGTGCGCGCCGTTGGCCAGCGCCGTCTTGATCGCCTGGATCAGGATATTGGCACAGTCAAAGCCCGCAGCGCTGTAGGCTCCAAGGTTGGGGGCGCCGTAGACAGAGTTGTACTCGGTGAGGAAGGCCTGCGCAGAAGATACTTGGGCCTCATCTATAGTTGCAACGGTCCCATAGATGGGACCACCACCCGTCAGCCCAATGGTTTTGGAAAAGGTGCTGGTGACAATGCCATCACCACCGGCGAAAGGCAAATTTTTTAGTGCAGGCACCTGCTGCATCTGCTGGCGGATCAAGATACCGCCGGTGGAGTCCAGGCCGCCGAAGTAGATCACGTCGGGATTCTTCGTAGCAATCTGCGTGAGCAGGGACACATACGAGGTGGTCGTACCGGGTTCACTACTGCGCCCCAGGACGGTTCCCCCAAGCATCTGCCACTCCTTGCTGAAGGCATCAGCGATACCGATGCCGTAGGTCTCTGCATCGTCGATGACATAGACCTTCTTTAAGCTCAGGGTCTTATAGAGATAGTCCGCATTGGCCGGGCCCTGGTGATCGTCCGTGGTGGCGATGCGGAAGTAGTTGACCTTGCCGGTCGGGCGCAGGGTCGGCACCAGGTCGTTGGCACCAGTGCAGCCGACAGCCGCCCCTTCCTTGGTCAGACAGGGGTTGGTGTTGGCCGGGCTAATCTGTGCCAGGGGGCCCTGGTTGGTAATCGGCATCTCGGCCTTGGCAACGCTACTGTTAAACGGTCCGACGATGCCCGCCACCAGCGCATCACCAATCAACGCACGCACGTTCTGCGCACCCACTGACGGGTCATGGATACCGGCAGGTCCAACGTCATCTTTAGGGACAAACACCAGCGTGTAGCCAGGAATGGTGTGATTTTTGTTGGCGTCATCTACCGCCAGATGTGCTCCATTCTCGGCTGGCTTGCCACTGCTCTCGTCTTTCCCAGACACTGGGAGTTCGGTGGCAATCTTGATGGTAGTAGAACCAGCGGTAGGCGCGCCACCACCGCCAGTAGTGGTGCCTGCACCGCAGGCTGCCAGGATCGCTAGCAACAGGGGAATACCCATTGCCAATGCGAAAATACGTGAACGATTTCTCCGCATGTTGTAGTTAGCCTCCTTCACAATATAAATAACAAGTCAGGGATCCTTTGGGAGGGAAGCGTCAGGCCGACAAAAAAGCTGACACGCAAGACCGCCAGGTACAGCCACATTAAGTGGTGGAGTCTCGGTGAATGGAGCGTAATTTTCATAGTTTTTCACCCTTGACCACCGTTTAGTGTGGTTGTGCCGACCGCCATCCCCTCTCACGGTAATACGTTAGATATCTCGCAAATCTCACCAGTTTGTCTGTACACGATACTCTGTGCTCTACTTTGATCGCTGATCTGCTGAGCTGACCTATCCAAAAGATTGCAATGATACAACAGGGGCGATTGCTCCTTGCCAGTCAGTGTAGTGAAGGGCAATCGTAGAGTACCTGGGTAGATTATATCACTAGAGCTTGCGCTGTCAATAGATGTAGCTTTGTGTTCACGGAACCAGCGCAATCTGTACGTCCGAGAGCCCAATGGCGCTGGCAAAGCGTGTATCGTCTGGCGACCAGGCGAGAGAGGTCACCTGATTCTTATGCCCGCGGAACGTCAGCAGTGTTTTCCCGCTCGCTGCGTCCCAGACCTGTACCGTTGTATCTACGGAGCCCGAGGCGATGCGCTTGCCGTCCGGCGACCACATGACCGTATTCACAGCGGCGGAGTGCCCGCGATAGATCAGGATGGGTTTCCCCGTCGTCGCCTCCCAGACCTGCGCAGTCTGGTCCTGCGAGCCGGAGACGATCGAGCGGCTATCGGGCGACCAGCTGAGCGTCTGCGCAGGCAACTTGTGGCCGCGATAGGTGGTGATGTGCGCGCCTATGGAGGCATCCCAGACCTGTATGGTATTGTCTAAGCAGGATGAGGCGATATACCGTCCATCGGGCGACCAAGCCACTGCTACTATCGCGTCGGTATGCCCCCGGTAGATCAGCCGTGTCTTGCCTGTAGTGGCGCTCCAGACTTGCACGGTTTTATCCAGGGAGCCCGAGACAACATACTTGCCGTCGGGTGACCAGGCTACCGCCGTCGCCCGGTCGGAATGCCCGGGGTAGGTCAGGAGAATCTTCGTTTGCAGGCTCGTGGCAGAGGTACTTGTGGGCGTGCTGGTGGCGGCCGGTGTGTTGGCACCCAACGGGGTACAACCTGCTCCGGCCAGGATGAGCATGAATACAACCAGCCCGGTGACAAGTGCATTCCTGCCATCATGGCGTACACATAGGCCCATCAGTCCTGACAAAGTGGCTCACTTTCCTGAGCTAAGGGATAGGGGTGCACCCGGGAGGTGTTCCAGCCGTCGCTTCGGACACCAATGGCACTCCTAAGCTGGTCTGTACAGAAAAAGGAGCCAGGCATGCAATGCTTTCCTTCCGTCGAACAGATGGATGCTGTAACCCTCTATATTCTAAAGCTGGTGTCAAGCCCCACTTGAACGGACAAAGAGATAAGGATATGGTAGAGGTTGCTAGGACTTTAAGGGACGGCACCGACGATGCGAAGAGCCAATCAGGCATGACCGTGAATATTGGGCATCTGTATGTGCAGTGATATCTGGAATCTCTATGTTTGCAGTTTTTGAAAGGAGGGTAGCAGGAGCGGGGGCTCCGTGGTCGCAGGGTGAACTGGTGGCGAGCTGGCTCAGACACTTTCGCTAAGAGATGACACCGCTGGTGCAAGCCGCGCAGCAACGTCAACATATGCGCCAGCCCAAGCGGCGAGGCCTGCGTCAGTTAGGCTACTAAAATGTGCAAAGATAGAGGGAAGATTTATGCCTGTGATATCTGCGCGTATGGGCCAGCTTCTGGATCGCTTTCACCCCACGTCTCTGTGCCCTGATTTGTTACGTCCGTTGCAGTAACGAAGCGCGTATCGTCAGGTGACCAGGCCAGAGCGAAGACAGGGTCATCTAGGTAAAAGGTGAAATTGCTTTCGGTGTCTGCATCCCAGGAGACTATGACTGCGCAGTTGTCTCCACAATAGACCTGCGTGACGGCCGCGATACGTTTCCCGTTGTGCGACCAGGCGACCACAAAGATGAGGTCCGGAAGAACCCCCAGGGAAGGATTCGTTTGTGCAGCCTTCACGTTGTACCCATCATAGATATACGCAACTTTGCCAGTTGCAGCTTCCCAGACCTGCACGGTTTTATCCCACGAACCGGAAGCAATACGTTTCCCGTCAGGTGCCCAGGAGACCGAGCTTACCGTGCCGCTATGACCCCGGTAGGTGAAGATATGCCCTCCCGTGGCAGCGTCCAGAATCTGGACAGTCTTATCTGAAGAACCAGAAGCGAGACGCTGACTATCAGGCGACCAGGATACCGTGTTGACGCTGTCTGTATGACCACGATAGACGAATCGTTGAACGCCAGTTGCAGCATCCCATAGACGTACAGTGTTATCGGCGGATCCGGAGGCGATATATTTCCCATCCGGCGACCACGCTACCGACATCACGAGGGCAGTATGTCCGCGACAGATAATAACATGCTCCCCGGTGAGAGCATTCCAGACCTGCACTGTTCTATCGGAAGCGCCCGAAACAACACGCTGGCTATCCGGTGACCAGTCTACAGTAGATACACCGGCATTGTGACCACGATAAATAAAGGGGTGAAAATGCTCATCGGGGTTGGCAGCCCAGACCTGTACAGTCTCGTCTAAAGATCCCGAGGCGATGTATCTACCATCCGGCGACCACCCTACTGCTGTAACACGCTGCTTATGACCGCGATAGGAAAGAATAACGCTTCCAGGGCGACGAGGGGTAGGAGTAGGAGTAGGAAGAGTAGCTGAAGATGAAGGAACAGATTGAGCACACCCATCCATGCTCATGGTCAACATGAATGCTGCGAGGCTCCGTAGAAAAAACCGCCGAGAAAGATGGAGATGATGTGTCTGTGTATGCATCGCTGGCAACTCCCTTTCCTGAAACTAGATGCTCGACCATGATGAACGAAGAGAACTCGCTCCGTAACTGACATATCGTTGAGTACGGGTACCTGTAAAAGCATAGCATGTAGTTGCGTAACCGTCAATATTATATAAGGAGTTACGGCAAGAACTTTCGGGCCAGATAGAGTTTTATTTTGCCGGCAGGGAAGTTCTCCCTGTTGGCTATGAGCCCGCAATACTATGGATATGCCGATCGGGGGTCCAACCAGACTCCTTGTGTGATCGTTTTGCCGCTTGAGGCGGCCCTACCAAAAAGTGCAAAGATAGAGCTGGAATGCTTTTCTCGTAACTGAGGTGTTATCATGTAGCGTATCAGTGGCAGAGTAATATGTCAATTGATGTCGAGCTTAATTATAGAGAATAAATTGGTGTTAGGATAGCAAGACAAGACCCTACAGGAGTTACATATATGGATGCCGCATGTATAGATTTTGTAAATAGCGAGTTTCGTGATTTTCGTGGTCGATGGGCACGGGATGAACTACAGCAGCCAGGTTGGTTAGAGCGCTTTCTAGCCCGTTGGGGATTACAGGTAGCAAGTCCACCAGATGCGAATACATTGCCTACACTTGTAGGATTGCGATCTCTGCTGAGCCATATGGTGGAGACGCTGGCCAATGGACAGTTCTCGGATAGTGATCTGGCCAAACTGAATGCAGTCTTGCTCAAGGGACCATCGAACCGCCAATTAGTGCAAGATGATCGCGGGTACCGGTTAGAACTGATACCCCTGAAGAAGGATTGGAATTGGGTGCAGGCAGAGATTGCGGCATCGTTTGCCGAATTGTTGGCCTCACACGACCCACGGCGCCTCAAAGTGTGCCAAAATGCCAATTGCCGTGGGATTTTTTATGACGAGAGTAAGAGTCGCACACGGCGCTATTGCACAGTCGACAAATGCGCCAACCTGATGAAGGTGCGCAGATTTCGAGCACGCCACAAAAATGAGAGTTAATGTCACGCAGGGAAACGTTTACAGAAGCGTTCAAAGGCGGCTGATACCTGGCGTCGAGTGTCATCAAAAGAGCCACCGTTATCAATAACCTCATCAACGAGAGCCAATCTGCTAGCGACTGTTGGTTGTGCGCGAATACGCGCCCAGGCCTCTTCTTCGCTTAACTGACTTCGTGCCATCAAGCGCACAAGCTCTTGTTGCTCTGTACAGATGACCAGCCACTTACTCTGGCAAAACGCTCCTGATCCGCCTTCCAGTAGTTTGACGGCATCAATGACGGCAATGCCTGTGTCACTGACGGAGGCCAGTTCGCTCACTAATGCGACGCCAACGGCGGGGTGTACGATTGCTTCGAGACGACGCATGGCTTCGGCATTCTGAAAGACGATTGCTCCCAAGGCCTTGCGGTCGACGCTGCCATCAGCGGCCACGACGGCAGGCCCAAATACCTCCGCCACTTTTACAGCGATAAGTTGGCCGCTGAGGTAGAGGCGGTGTACGAGGGCGTCTGCATCGATATAGCGTTCTGCGCCTAATTCAAGCAGCATGTGCCCGACGGAGGTTTTGCCACAGGCGATGTTGCCGGTAATGCCAATGGTACGAGGCATGTGTTCTCTCTTCCTGGCACCCCCAGGGGCCCCTCTACCACGGGCATACCTGTCCCCCAGACAGGATTCCACAAGGGTCCCCACCCTGCACCACACCACCCCCGCCCCTATGGCCGCCCCGTGCCACTACATTTCTATTCTGGCAAATGATATCAGCTTTCTCCACTAAGATTGCGCTGTTCCAACAGTTCTTCACATTTGACATCGCGCGAGGCCCATGGGATGGCCTCCAGTCGTTTTTCCGGGATAGGTTGCCCACAGTTGACACATTTTCCGTAAGTTCCTTGTTCAATACGCTCAAGTGCTTGCTGTACCTCTGTCAGCAACGCCTGCAGGTTGACAAGGAGGGATTGTTCGTTCTGTGTCTCCACAAAGTCAACAGCTACATCTCCAATATCGTTAGGCGGGTCATTGGCTTCGACAGGACCAATCGGCTCGGGATGGGCCTGTGTCAAGTCAGCTATCTGATCCTCTAACTCTAAACGTTTTGCCTCAAGGCGTTCTTTCATTTTGTTCAGATCGATGGTCATGGGGTATCTCACTTTCTTTTCACAATATTTTACCTCATTCGGGTGGTTCAGGGAAAGATTTAGAATACCAGTCTGTCTTGTACGTTAGGGATGAAGAGAGTAAAATACCTGCACGTGACAATCCTATCTGATATAGGAAAAGGTGAAACCTATGATCGACCTACGCAGCGATACAGTAACGTTGCCATCGCCTACCATGCGTGAGGCCATGTACCGCGCCGAGCTTGGAGACGACGTGTACGGCGAAGATCCGACCATCAATCGCTTGCAAGAGATGGCGGCAGAACGCACAGGGAAAGAGGCCGCACTTTTTGTTGCCAGCGGGACAATGGGCAATACGGCCTGCGTGCTGGCCCATGCTGGGCGAGGTCAGGCAGTGATTGTTGGTGATCGGTCGCATATCTACCAATTTGAGGTAGGTGGAGCATCCACGTTGGGAGGCTCGCCGATGCGTGTTGTGCCAACGGATGCTAACGGGATGCTCGACCTGCACCAGGTGGAGATAAACATCTCCGATGGCAGTGATGAACATACGGCACCAACGGCCCTGCTGTGCATCGAAAACACTCATAACTATTGTGGTGGCGCAGTGCTGAGTGAAGGACAGGTTGAGGCACTCACCAAGGTGGCGCATGACCACGGAGTTGCAGTGCATATGGATGGCGCTCGCATTTTTAACGCCGCGATTGCTCTCGGTGTGCCGGTCAGTTCACTGACACGCACGGTGGACTCACTGATGTTCTGTTTCTCCAAGGGCTTGAGCGCGCCTGTCGGTTCGATTGTTGTGGGTAGCCGGGAGTTTATCCGGCGCGCACACCGCATGCGAAAATTGTTAGGAGGTGGTATGCGGCAGGCCGGTGTAATCGCTGCGGCATGTATTGTCGCCTTAGAACAGATGGTTGATCGCCTGGCCGAAGATCATGAGCACTGTAAGCAGTTGGCCCATGGGCTTGCAGACTACCCGCAAATAGACATCGATGTTGAGCGAATAGTGACGAATATTCTGGTCTTCTCGCTGCGTAATGCACAGCAACAACCGTTGACGGAGGCAGAGACTATGCAGTTTCTGGCCAAGGCACAAGAACATGGTGTACTGATGGGCCATATCGGCCAGGGAAAGATTCGTGCTGTGACGCACTACGGTGTGGAGGCAACCGATATTACGGTGGCACTGGCAGGCATTCGACGGGCTTTGATTGAGTTGCAACTCTAAGTAAGGTGGTTGCGTAAAAATACATATGCCTATGTGAAGGTCCGTAGTCTACAATGTGAGCAGATATCAAACGCATGTACAAAGAATAGAGTTTCAAAAAGGAGGAACGTCGTATGTACCGCCGACGCCGAGGAGCTTTTGGTGGATTTTATAGCATTCTGTGGTTGTTTATCATTATACTCTTCTTCATCACTCACAGTTGGATCGTGTTCCTGATAGGCGCTCTGCTCTCCGTAGTTTTGGGTATGATCATACGGGCTATTATGGCTGGAGCAATTGGCGCAGGTCTGTTTGGTGCTGCATCGATAATGAGAAACCAGCAGCAACCACCGCAGTATCAACCACCATATCAACCCTATCAGCAGCCATATCAGCCTTACGACCAGGGGTATCAGCCGCCACAGCAGGCTCCGGGAGCTAACCAGGAGGGTGGACAAGTCTATTACCAGCCCGGACAACAACAACGACAACAGCCACAGTATGAGCAGCCACAGGTAGAGTACCCACAGGAGATGCCGCCACAGCAGTAGTCAAGCTAAGACCCTTGACTTTTCGACTGCTCTCATGTACTTTAGTATCAAACAATCTATAGGAGATGACAGTGATAACCTTCAACTAACTCTATAACCATTTTGCGCAATACATCTGATTGCTCTGCGACACCGACCGCATTCTTTAGTGAGTAGGTGGCTGGCCGGGTGTTTCACGCTATGGTAGAGGGAAGAAGGCTTTTTTATTGTTATCGACTGATAGGTTATTGAGGTTACGTCTTCGACGTTCTTCGGTAAGACTCCAACACTGAAGCTGCCTCACTATCTAAGAGAAATTTGCCCTAACGCTATAGCAGTAGACACCCCGCCATCAACAATTTCGCGGCATTAGATGTTTTTCTACCTGTTATTCCAACATGCAAGAGAGATTTTCATTATGTCAGAATACTATAGTCCTAATGGAAGCGAAAATAGGCCGTTGAGCGGGTTGCTCTCGCAGGCTCCTGAACGGGCGATCCTGGTGGGAGTCGATATGCCCGGCGGTGGTTGGCCGGTTGAGGAGTCGCTTGATGAACTGGCTCAACTCGCGATATCGGCGGGTGTCATTTGCGTTGATCGTGTTATTCAGCGTTTGACACGTGCACATCCTGGGACCTTGCTCGGTTCGGGAAAGGTGCAGGAGATTGCTGACCTGGCACGCTTTCACGATTGCGATGCCGTGATCTTCGATCTCGAGTTGTCACCTGGGCAACATCGCACGCTGGAGAAGGAACTGGAGACGCAGGTGCTTGATCGCACGGCGCTCATATTGATCATTTTTGGTCAGCGTGCACGTACACGCGAGGGACACTTGCAGGTTGAACTGGCGCAGATCGAGTATGATCTGCCACGCCTTGCGCGCCAATGGTCGCACCTATCACGCCAGAAAGGCAGTGTACAGCAGCGTGGCGAAGGCGAGAAGCAGATTGAGGTAGACCGTCGCTTGCTACGTAAGGAAAAAGATCATCTGCTAGAAGAACTGGAGCATGTACGCACCCACCGCCAATTGCATCGCGAGCGGCGTAAGCATACCGGCGCGCCGGTGGTGGCACTGGTTGGCTATACGAACGCCGGTAAGTCGACGCTGCTGAACCGGCTTGCCAGCGCACATAGCCTGGCTGAGAGTAGGTTGTTTGCCACGCTCGATCCCATGACGCGCCGTGTGCGACTGGCAGGCGGACAAGAACTGCTGTTGAGCGATACTGTTGGCTTTGTGCAGCGCCTGCCGACAACCCTGGTGGCTGCATTCCGCGCTACGCTGGAAGAGGTGGCTGAGGCTGATCTGCTGGTGCATGTGGTGGATGCATCTTATCCTGCTATGCAGCGGCAGGTGGAGGCAGTTGAACAGGTGCTAGAGGAGATTGGGGCTGGAGGTCGCCCGGTGGTGCTTGCGCTGAATAAGCTGGACCTGCTGCCTGCCGGTACAACGGTGCAACTGAATGGGGTAGCGGCAACACTGCCTTCGGTGCAAGTATCAGCGTTGACAGGAGCGGGTGTTGATGACTTGTTGCGCTGTGTCAGTCAGACTCTGCTCTCGCAGTTTGTAGCGTTGGATGTGCTGATTCCTTACGATCGGGGCGAGTTGGTGGCGCAGTTTCATCAATTTGGTACAATCGAGCACGAGAGTTACGAGGAGAACGGTACACACTTGAGAGGGCACATGCCGACGAACCACAGCGGGCAGTTTGTTGCGTTTCAGCGAGCGATGCCAAAAAGAGCTCGGGCGTAAACGTGCAGGGTGATAGAGATGGAAGTAAAGCGGACATATGATTACATCATCGTTGGGGGAGGAACAGCAGGATCGGTTGTTGCAGCCCGGCTCGCAGAAAATCGACACGTTAGCGTCTGCCTGATTGAAGCAGGGCCCTCAGATGAGGGAAAAGCCGAAGTTTTAGCTGTAAAAAATTGGCCTAATCTGTTGGGGACGGAACTCGATTACGATTATACTATCGAGAAACAATGGCGAGGAAATTCTCGCATCCGACATAGCCGCGGGCGCGTTTTGGGGGGATGCAGTTCTCATAACTCGTGCATAGCATTTCGTGCTCCTGATTATGATATGGATAGCTGGCAACAATTAGGATGCGAGGGCTGGAATGGTGGTGAAATACAGAAATACTTTGATAGCGTCTTTGAGAAGGTGTTTTTTGAAAAAAATCCTGAGATAAATCCTGTAAGCCAGGCCTTTCTAGATGCAGCTCAACAAGCAGGATTGCAGTTTGTTACCTTTAATACAGATGGAGAACTATCTGAGGGAGTTGGTATATTTCAGCTTAATGTTCGGAACGGTCTCCGTCAATCAAGCTCACAAGCCTATCTTCATCCTATGCTACAAGCGGCAAAGAACCTCACTATGCTCACGAATACATGGGTGAACAACATATTGCTCGACGATAGCAACACTGCATATGCCGTTGAAACAGATACAGCCATTATTTTTGCCAGAAGAGAAATCGTACTCTGTTGTGGAACATTTGAAACACCTAAATTACTGTTATTATCAGGTATTGGTCCACGACAACACTTGCAGCAGCTTGGGATAGCGGTCAAGGTTGAGTTGCCAGGTGTAGGAGAACATCTCATTGATCATCCTGAGGGAGTAATTATCTGGGAGGCGAATCAGCCTGTTCCACAGGAAACAACCCAGTATTGGGAAGTTGGGCTCTTTGCAAAAGTATTTCCTACTTCACCCCTTCCCGATATCATGTTTCATTTTGGCATAGTTCCCTTTGATTGGAATACGGTTCCCTTAGGATATCCAACAGCACAATACGGGTTTTCAATGACACCAAATGTTCCACGGGCAAAGAGTGAAGGTGTGGTAAGGCTCCGTTCTACCAATCCCCAAGATGCCCCTTTGATTGATTTTCGTTATTTTACCGATCAAGAGGGTTATGATGAATTCATTCTTCTCGAAGGAATGAAGCTTGCGAGAAAAATCGCAGAACAACCCGCGTTAAAAAAGTGGGTAAAAAGAGAACTTGCTCCAGGCAGAGAAGTACAGAGCGATCAAGAGCTTTCTGAATATGCTCGACGTACCGCAAATACGGTGTATCATCCGGCAGGCACATGCAAAATGGGGGATTGGCGTGACCCATTCACGGTCGTTGATTCACAACTGCGAGTAAAAGAAGTTCAGCACTTGAGAGTAGCAGACGCATCAATATTTCCTGCTATGATCAGTGTTAATCCGTGTATAACCTGCATGATGATTGGCGAAAAATGCGCCGATCTTCTGAAGCAGAGGTAAGCAGATTTTCAGGGTTAGGAAAGGTCGAAGGTCTAAAAAGGGGCATGAATACCACAGCAGAAGTACTCATCATCGGCGGTGGAGTCATAGGCAGTTCGATTGCCTACCACCTGGCGCGACAGGGACGGCAGGTACTTGTTATAGAGCGCTCCTCGGTTGCCGCCAAGCCGACTGCTTCGTGGGCCAGCGCAGGAGGTGTACGCCGCCAGGGACGCCACCCGGCTGAGGCGAAACTCGCTATAGAGGCCATTGAGCGTTGGCAGACACTGGAGCAGGAACTGGAAGCGGACCTGCACTATCGTAGCGGCGGGAATTTGCTGCTCGCTGAAAGTGACACAGAAGCTGAACAGCTCTCCGCGTTTGTCCAACAGCAGCACGAGATGGGTTTCGCTGACGTGCGATTGGTGGATCGTAAGGAAGCTCACACGCTCGTACCAGGTTTGAATGATAGAGTTGCGGCCGGCAGCTACAGCCCCAGCGACGGCCAGGCTGACCCAGCACTCACAACTCGCGCCTTTGCTGCTGCTGCCGAACGGCAGGGCGCAACTTACTGGACCGGAACAGCAGTATCGTCTTTACGAGTTCAAAGGGAGCGAGTTGTAGGAGCGCAGACTGAGCGTGGTGAGGTGCAGGCAGAGCATATCGTGCTTGTTGCCGGTGCCTGGAGCGACGATCTTGCAACCGCCATAGGTCTGCGACTGCCGATCCGCACGCGCGCTTTGCAGATGATCCTTTCGACACCAGCACCGGCCAATATCCTGCAGCCAGTACTGAGTGCGGTCAGACGCACCCTCTCGCTCAAACAACTGACAGATGGTGCATTCCTGCTAGGCGGAGGCTGGCCAGGCGACCCTACACCTGACCGGCAGTCCTGCGTACTGCGCCCAAGCAGTGTGCAGGGCAATTGGGCAACGGCATGTGAACTTCTGCCGGTGGTGAGCCAACAGGGTATTGCCCGCGCCTGGTGCGGCCTGGAAGCGCAAAGTTTCGATGATCTCCCGTTCATTGGGACGATTCCAGGGCTGGATGGCCTGACTATAGCGGTGGGCTTTTCTGGACACGGTTTTGCAATCGCCCCGGCGGTTGGTCGCTGCGTGGCAGACCAGATTAATGGTCACATTGTCATGGAATTGGATGACCTTAGTCCCAGTCGTATGCCGACCTTTCCTAGCGACCGGATCGAGGCTTTTATGACTGAGACTGAGTGAATAGAGGAGGAGTCACTCGCCAGGCCAACCAGATAGCGACCATTTCTGTCGTCTTCTCGCGTTTTCTGATATAATACCTTTGAAAATGAAGCTGTGCGAAAACTATACCGAACATTTTTGCCAGAGGATGAGTATGTCAATACAGGAAACGGAACTGGAGTACCAGGCTGGATACACACGTGTGATGCGCTTTGCCGAGCAGGCGCGCGCCAGAGGCTTGCGACTGAGCGATCGCCAACTGGTTCACGAAATTATACAGCGTGAACGTGCGGCTCAGATTCGCGAGAAAAGCTCTTTACCCGTCGTCGGGCCAGGAGTGCGGTCAGCAGCCTGGAATCGTGGCCAGGCTGATGCTCTGCGTACGCTTCTGCGCGAGCAGCGAGAGAAGGGTGAGAAGCGGTAAGACAATTTTGACGATCAGGTAGGAAAGAAGTCCCCACTACCAAGTCACCTCGAGTTACCTTCGTCTATATATCTAGATGCATTGTTGTCGATTTATTTTTCATGGGTAGCGGGACATGGCAAAAATTGTAACGGTGATCAATTTTAAGGGTGGGGTTGGGAAAACTACATTTTCGGTTGAGGTCTCGGCCGCACTTGCCAGACACCATGGAAGAAGGACGCTGCTGGTCGATCTTGATCCACAGGCAAGTGCGACGTTTTATGTTATGCAGCAAGAGCGTTGGAAGCAGTGGCGGGATACAAACGGCACGACATACCACTTATTTGCTCTAAAAGATCGGCATTTCCCAGTTCGTAACGCTATCGTCCCAGACGTGATACAGGGCCGATCAGCAGTATTCGGGCTAGATTTGTTACCTTCCGATCCAAACCTATTGGAGATTGATCTGCGCCTGGCAGACTTCATAGGATACACAGTTTTACAACGCTACTTCGATCAGATCCGCGACGAATATGACTATATCATTTGCGACTGCCCACCAAATTTTAACCCTATTACCAAGAACAGCCTCTGGGCCAGTGATGCATATGTCGTGCCAACGGTGCCGGACTTCCTCTCAACCTATGGTGTTGGCTTACTGCAACGCTCGGTGCATAAATTGTTTGCGCCTACACAACATACAACAGTGTTTAGCGGGCCTGTGCTTGGGGGGATCATTTTGACTCGGGTGAAAACCAACACCCGTCTACATGCGACGTATTGCGAACAAGTGCGTCATGAGTACCCAGGGAAGGTGTTTAAGCACATTATTAGCGATAGCATAGCGATTGCCTCTGCCGCTGATGACCATATGCCGATAAGTGCCTTGACCTCTCCGAGTGAACGCCAGGGTGCGTTACAACAGCAATTTAAAGATATCGCTGGGGAGTTCATTTCGCGTATTCACCACTTGCGTGCACAAAGTATGCCGGTGGCAAGTGTATTTGAGTGAGCAGAATCAAGAGGTAGTGATGAGAACGAAAACATATTTGACGATAGAGCAGCTTGAGGGCATGAAAACGCACGAATTGGCAGACCTGCTTGGTAATATTGCTATGTTGCTGAGGCGCATGCCCGATGTTGCGTGTGGACAGTTGACCGAACCAATTCCTGCGGATAGTGTGTTTATGGAGACGGAAATACCCCAGAAGGCAACGCCCACCTCAATTTTTACAGAAGCAGAACTGAAGAAAAAGAAAAAGGAAGAGCTGCAAAAGATTGCCAAAGACTTGTTCATCTTATGCACTAGTAAGACGCTCAAAGAGGAACTGATAAGTAAAATCCTTACCAGAGCTGCTAGCGGGCACAGTGAACAGTACGCAATTCGGGATGTGTGAAGGGTTCATTGTTTAGAGGGTGTGTTATAATGAACCTCGCAGCATTATAAAAGAGAAATGAAGACAAGCATGGAACTTGCATCACCAACACCTACATACACAGGCCCCGAACCCGGCTCGCCAGAACAGGTGCAGGCAATCATTGAAGAACTACGTCGCCTCTACCCGGAAGCCAAATGCACTCTCAACTTTTCCAATCCGCTCGAATTATTAGTTGCCACGCAACTTGCGGCTCAATGCACCGATGAGCGCGTCAACATGGTCACGGCACAACTCTTCCGCAAGTACCGCAGTGTGGAAGATTATGCGACTGTCAGCCAGGAAGAGTTAGAACAAGATATTAAATCGACGGGCTTCTACCGCAACAAGGCAAAGAATATCCGTGCTGCCTCCCAGCGCATCATCACCGACTATGGTGGCGAAGTACCACACACGATGCGGGAGTTGCTGAGCCTTCCCGGGGTGGCGCGTAAAACCGCGAATGTTGTGCTGGGCAATGCCTTTGGCATCGTCGAGGGGTTTACTGTGGACACACATGTGACACGTCTCGCGCGGCGTTTTGGCTGGACTCAACACGAGGATGCAGTAAAAATCGAGCAAGATTTGATGCGCATTGTGCCCCGGCAGGATTGGTTCGACCTCTCACACTTGATGATTTTCCATGGACGCGCTATCTGTTATGCACGCAAGCCGCTCTGTGGACAGTGCGCACTGGCAAGGGTTTGCCCATCTGCGTTTGTTGTGTAGAGCGACCAGCGTTGTCTCCTCGCATTACCTGGCGTACCTGCACCTTCTCAACCGAAAAGTACCATTGTGCTGTCTTATACATGGACTTTCTGCTATATTCACACCTGGAAATGCATGATATCGAATCCGGTGGGGGAGCAGAGTTCGAAGAGTTCTGTGTAAGGTACTTGCTCTATGGGAACGATCAATATCATCTGCCGACAGTAAGAGTGATCTCTTGCGTTCAGAACGCATTGCAGGAGGCATTCTCCCCAAAGTGCTCAATTCTTTTGATATGGTGGTCATCTTCATCGCCATTGTGCTATGGATTCCTAACGCTGCTCTCATGACGGGAGCAGGGCCAGCAGCGTACATTTACTGGGGGTTAGGGTTCATCACCTTTCTGATACCGGGGGCCATCGTCACCGGACAACTGGGGCTGATGTTTCCCGGGGAAGGCTCCATCTACGTGTGGACCACCAAGGCGTTCGGCAACTTTATGGGCTTTCTGGCCGGCTTCTGTGCCTGGTGGCCTGGCATCCTTACATTGATTATTGCAGGTACTACTGTAGTTTCACTGATACAGAAACTTGGCACGCTTTTTGGAGCGCCACTGCTTGCTGACTCAGGGTCGCAAGGTCTGGTAATTATCCTTGTGATTACCTTCTCTTTTCTACTTTCGGTCTTGCGCTTTCGCGTCACGCAGAACCTGGTGAACGTGATCTTCCTGACCTATGGAGGAGCAATCGTGCTGATCGGCCTGGCCGGGGTGCTCTGGCTGGTCACGGGACACCACGCCAGCGTCAATATGTCCTTTCAAACAGGAAACTGGCTTCCCAGCACAGGCAACTTCACCTTTTACGGAACCGTGATTCTGGCTCTGCTGGGGATCGAGGTACCTTTAAACATGGGGGTGGAGATCAAGGATACGCGTTCGATCACGCGCTATCTACTCTGGGGTTCCATCGTGGTGATGCTTGCTTATCTGATCGCTACCTTCGGCGTGATGGTCACGGTGCCGCTCAAAGAGCAGGGCGACCCAAACGCTCTCATCGAAGCGATCAAGAGTGGCTTTGGCCCCATCGGCCTGGTTCTCGCCACGCTGATTGACCTGATCCTCGTCGGCTACTTTATCTTTGCTGCGGCTGTGTACAACTACTCATTTGCACGACTCGTCTTTGTTTCGGGCTTAGATCGTCGTCTGCCTGCGGTCATGAGCAAGGTAAATACGAACAGAGTGCCCTGGGTAGCGGTCCTGGTTCAGACAATCATTGGCATATCTTTTACCGCCATCATCTTTGTGCTGGCACCATTATCGTTCAAATCAGATAGACTCACAACGTTGATGGACGACATTCTTCTAGCTGCAATGACGAGCATCTGGTGTGTCTCGATGGTGATACTGTTCCTTGATGTGCTGATCATTCGCCGCAAATATCCTCCTGTCTTTGCACGCGTTCAGCTTGCTCCCGGTTGGGTTTTCTATCTGTGTTCCGCCGTTGGAGCTGTTGCAAGCATGTTCAGTATCTACGTCATCTTTACAGCTCCCTGGACAAGTTTAGTGACAACAGCTATGTGGGATGCCTGGATCACAGGTATCACCATCATTTCTTTGGTGGTCGCTGTGATTGGATTCTATATCGGACGCAGTACGCTTAAGAGTGATCTGAGCGACGAGGAGATTATTACAGAAGTAACCAGCTAATAGGCGTAGTGCAGGCTGATTATGCTATGGAGGCGGGAATTTTATGGCAACAACCATTGGCCAGGGCAACATCTTACGTTCAGAACGGATTGCGGGGGGGATTCTTCCGAAGGTGTTGAACTCCTTTGATATGGTGGCCATCTTTATCGTCATCGTCCTATGGATTTCTAATGCTGCTGTCATGACCGGAGCAGGGCCAGCAGCGTACGTGTATTGGGGACTAGGGTTCATCACCTTTCTGATGCCGGGGGCCGTTGTCACTGGACAACTGGGGCTGATGTTTCCTGGGGAAGGTTCCATCTACGTGTGGACCACCAGGGCGTTCGGCAACTTCATAGGCTTTCTGGGCGGCTTCTGTGCCTGGTGGCCTGGCATTCTTGCATTAATTAGCGGATGCGTTACAGCAGTTTCGTTCATACAAAAGCTCGGCAGTCTCTTTGGTGTACCATTGCTCGCTGACCCAGGGTCGCAAGGTCTGGTAATTATCCTTGTTATTACCTTCTCTTTTCTACTTTCAGTGCTACGTTTCCGTGTTACGCAGAACCTGGTCAACATCTTCTTCCTGACCTACGGGGGAGCCATCCTGCTGATCGGCCTGGCCGGAGTGCTCTGGCTGGTCACGGGACACCACCCCAGCGTCGACATGTCCTTCCAGAGGGGAGGCTGGCTTCCGAGCGGCGGCAATCTTACGTTCTACGGAACCGTGATTCTGGGCCTGTTGGGGATTGAGGTACCATTGAACATGGGAGTGGAGATCAAGGATACAGGCTCAATCACGCGCTATCTGCTCTGGGGCTCCATTGTAGTGATGGTTGCTTATCTGATCGCTACCTTCGGCGTGATGGTGACGGTGCCGCTCAAAGAGCAGGGGGACCTGAACGCTCTCATCGAAGCGATCAAGAGTGGCTTTGGCCCCATCGGCCTGGTTCTCGCTGCGCTGGTTGACCTGATCTTCATCGGCTACTTTATCTTTGCTGCGGCCGTCTACAATTATTCATACGCACGTCTCATCTTTGTTTCGGGCTTAGATCGTCGTCTTCCCGCGGTTATGAGCAAGGTAAATTCTAACAGAGTGCCCTGGGTAGCGGTCCTCGTTCAGAGTGCCATTGCGGCACTGCTTTCCACTGTCATATACGTACTGGCCCCCTTCGTTTTGCCAATGCCTCATACAAATGATATTTCAACGATTATTTATGATATTCTTCTCGGTCCTACAACGATTATCTGGTGCCTCTCGATGGTGATACTGTTTGTAGATGTTATTGTCATCCGCCACAAGTACCAGGATGTCTTTGCACGTATTCGACTTGCTCCTGATTGGATCTTCTACCTCTGTGCTGCTGTTGGGGCCGTTACAGGCATGTTTGGCATCTACGCCATCTTTACCGCTCCCTGGACAAATTTAGTGACAACAGGGATGTGGGACGCCTGGATAGTCGGAATTACAGGCATTTCGTTCGTTGTAGCTGTTGGCATCTTCTACATCGGGCAGAAGACGAACGAAAGTAATATCAGTGATGAAGATATCATCGCCGAGGTAACAAGATAACCTGGAATTGAAGCATGGAAGCTTCTTTAGTTAGTAACGAGAGGCGTTTGTACCGATGCCGATGTTGAACAACCGCTATTGGCTCATCGCTCGCTTAGGCAAAGGAGGCATGGGAGTTGTCTATAAGGCGGTAGACAGGCTGCTGGGCAATCGATTTGTAGCCGTAAAGGAGATGAGCCAGCGCAGTTTAAGCTTGCAGGATGCTGCCTATGCTGTCAACGCGTTCAAACGAGAGGCTCTACTGCTGGCTACCCTGGCTCATCAGAATCTGCCCCGTATCTACGATCATTTTATCCAGGGTGGATGCTCATACCTGGTGATGGATTTCATTGACGGGCAAACATTGGCAGAGATACTCTGGCAGACTTCAGGTCAAAAACTTACTGTTGAGGAGGTTTTGTTCATCGCGGAGCAACTTTGCTCGGTGCTAGGTTACCTGCATGCTCGCCAGCCTTCTATTATTTTCCGTGATATGAAACCTGCCAATGTAATGATGACCTTGAATAAAGATCATCTCTACTTAATCGATTTCGGTATTGCACGTTTCTTCAAACCAGGACAACTACGAGATACACTTGCCTTTGGTACGGCTGGCTATGCCCCGCCAGAACAGTATGGCGGGCAAACAACAGAGCGTTCGGATATTTATAGCCTGGGAGCAACACTTCACCAGTTGCTTACTGGTCTTGATCCTTCACGATTAAAAATACCTTTTTCCTTTCCATCTATCCGGGCGGCTAACCCACAGACTCCCCCTTTGTTGGAGGAGCTGATCATGCAAATGGTACAATACGATCCGGTAAAGAGACCAGCCTCAACGCTCGCTATTAAGCGGGAATTACAGCTTGTGAAACATGCGCTACAACAAATGCCGCTTACCCAAAACGTGAGAAATCTGAAAGAAATTACATCTCCTACTATCACTGTCATGTCAAAACCACGTAAAGAAACTACCCTCTACGTGTACCGGAAGCATACAGATAGCGTTCATGGAGTGACCTGGGCTCCAGATGGGAAGCATATCGCCTCTTGTGGAAGGGACAAAACTGTCCATGTGTTGAACACTGCCGCAGGTGACAACATATTGATCTATAAGAACCATTTAAGCTATGTCTATGCCGTAGCATGGTCGCCCGATGGCACGCGTATTGCCTCTACCAGCTTTGGGAATGTTCATGTGTGGGATGTTACCAACAGTAACAACTGCACGTTCTATCATGGTCACTCCTTCTGGGTCTATGCCGTGGCCTGGTCACCTGGTGGTATGCATCTCGTCACTGGCGGTGCAGATGGGGAAGCACATCTCTGGGATGCTTGTACAGGAGATATCATCTGCCGATATCAGGGCTTTTCCAGGGTGGTGAAAGCAATAGCCTGGTCAAGCGCTACAAGCGTTGTCTGCGGGTGTGAAGATACCACGCTCTGTAGTTGGGATACTGCCACGGAAAGCACACCTGTTTTCTACCAGGGTCACAAGAGAGAAGTAAGTAGTGTTGCCTGGTCACCTGATAATACAAAAATTGTCTCTGCAAGCGGGGATAAGACCGTCAAGATATGGGGAACCAATACCGGAAACACGCTCTATACCTATCAAGGGCATGCTAAAGAGGTCTACGCCGTGGCCTGGTCGCCTGATGGTTCTCGTATCGCTTCCGCCGGAGAAGATAAAACCGTTCATGTGTGGGATGCCTTTACTGGAAACACGCTCTATATCTATCAAGGTCACACCAAAGAAGTCTATGCCGTGGCCTGGTCGCCTGATGGTTCTCGTATTGCTTCCGCCGGAGAAGATAAAACCGTTCATGTATGGCAAGCGTTGTAAATTAAGAATCCTGCACCCCTATTCACTCATACATCCCGCGTCTTTCCGGTGGCAGCATCGCGGCGATACGTTCCATTACATCCTGCGTGACCTTCTGCAAGCTGGCTTTGCGCGCTATACCTTCGGGTAGGGCCGGAATATAAGATTCGCCGATCTTTATATCCACACGCGGGAACCAGGCATGCAGTGAACGGAGCACACGGCGCGTACCCGTATGAGCAATAGGCAGGACAGTTGCGCCAGAGCGCAGGGCCAGCATGGCTACACCGGTATGCGGCGCAATCATTTGCTCTTGCCGTTCGACCGTTCCTTCTGGAAAGACCATCAAAGCTTTCCCTTCGCGCAAGTATGCCAGGGCCTTCTCCAGGGCAGTACGGTCTCCTTCGCCACGATGCACCGGAATCTGACCTGTCAGCCGGCACAACCAGCCAACGATAGGCCAGCGAAAGACCTCTACTTTGGCGAAGAACCAGACGCGCCGAGGCAAGACGAGAGCTAAGAGGATCGGATCGTACCAGCTCAGATGGTTCGCGACAACCAGCAGGGGACCTGAGGTCGGTACAAACTCTCGACCACTGACATGATAGCGGCATACCAGGTGTGTGAGAATCCAGGCTACCGGCCGCAACAGGGCATAAAGCAAATCATCGAATTTCACACCCGTACCCATAGTGCTCCTGGCAGAATCCTGGCGTCGTAGCTTGTTGCACAAGTTGTCTCGCCGTCCATCTGGATATTCACGGCCTGCCGCGCTTCGATATGCACCGATTTTGCGCGGAAAAAGGTCACTTCTGGCAGCCCTGCGTGCTCGCCTTTCTGCACCACAGGCAAGAGTCGCAGTGCCCGCATCAGGGGCGTGTAGCTAATAGCACAGATATCAAAAAGTCCATCAGTATAGTCAGCAGTAGGATTGATACGGAAGCCTGCTCCGTAGGTCGGACCGATGGTCACTGCCATCAAGACGTAGTGTTTGGCTTGCGTTTCGTCAAGTTGTTGTCCATCATCCAAACTGATGGTGAGCCAGGGGCAGCGATGGTAGCCAAAAAGTAATTGTTTGAGTGTTGTGCCGTAGTAGAGTCGCGCTCCGCTCATGAAGGGTATCTTTTTCATCTGCCCGGCAGCTACGGCAATGTCGGCATCCAGCCCCACACTGAAGGAATTAGCAAAGTATTCTCCGTTTACGATACCAGCGTCGACATCGATGAGTTGTCCGGTAAATGCACGTTCGATGGCAGCGGCAGGATCGTGTGGCAGCTTGAGCGTGTTCCAGGCAAAGTCATTGCCGGAGCCAGCGGCAACAATGCCCAATGGTACTCGCCGACCGGCGGCCAGGATGCCGTTAATCACTTCATGGACTGTGCCATCTCCGCCCACGATGACGATGGAACGATCCTGTTCAGCAGCACACTTGGCAAGTTCTTTCGCTTCTCTCTGTTTTGTGGTTTCTACATACTCCGCATTTTCATGTTCGGCACGACTGCGTACCACGGCACGGTGATGGGTCATGTTGCCACGATTGGCAGCAGGGTTGAGGATGACTAGCGGGTTACTTGAGGACGGCGATGTCTCCATAGTTTGCCTGCCTCCTTCTGTGTGTGCAATTTTTTCATTGATTGTATCACCTTATGATTGTCCCTAACAATTGTGTGTTGGAAACTGTTCAGTCTTTTCTTTGGGAATAGACTTACTGAATAAAAGCGTTCCCATCAGTAGTAAGATTTTGTGTAATTTCACGTCCAAATGCTTGACTATAGGAAGGATGTACCATCTCCACTGCAGGGGCAAGCAGACACTAGAGGAAAGTAGGCATGACGAAACAGGCAAAAATTATTGTAACGGCGGCACTGATGCTGGGAATGGCCCTGGCAGCACTCGATACGACAATTGTGGGTACGGCACTTCCAACCATTGTCGGCAAGCTAGGCGGCATCTCCCTCTATTCGTGGGTATTTTCGATCTACCTGCTGACCTCCACTACGACGGTACCTATTTATGGGAAATTGGCCGATCTGTACGGACGTAAGCCCGTCTTCCTCTTCGGGTCCGGACTGTTCTTGCTGGGGTCTATCCTCTGCGGGGCGGCGCAAAGCATGGAGCAACTGATTGTCTTCCGGGCGATCCAGGGATTGGGTGCGGGGGCAGTGCTGCCTATTGTACTGACGATTATAGGCGATCTCTTTGAGTTGAGGGAACGTGCCAGGGTTCAGGGTCTATTTAGCGGCGTGTGGGGCTTATCGAGTGTAATTGGTCCGGCAGTCGGTGGTCTGATCGTTGATCATTTCTCATGGCGCTGGGTTTTTTACATCAATGTTCCCTTCGGCTTGCTTTCTGGCTTATTGCTCGCTGTGTTCCTCAAGGAAAACATTGAACGCAAGAAGCAGAAACTGGATTATATTGGCACGCTGGCGCTGACAGGTGCGATTGTGGCGCTGCTCTTTGCCTTGCTACAGGGTGGAACGACGTGGGCATGGAACTCACCGCAAAGCATTGGCTTGTTTGCGCTATTCATCGTGCTGACGGTGCTTTTCTTGCTCCAGGAGCGGCGAGTTTCCGAACCAATCCTGCCGCTGACGCTTTTCAATAACCGCATCATTGCAGTTTCAAGCATAGGTGGGGTTGTGCTTGGCGTACTGATGTTTGGCATCACATCGTATGTGCCGCTCTTTGTGCAGGGGGTTAAGGGTGGCACGGCAACAAGCGCTGGGATTACGCTTGGTCCGCTTCTGCTGGCATGGCCAATTGCAGCTACGTTCAGCGGTAAGATTGTCATCCGCTATGGATATCGTTTTACGGCGCTGCTGGGAATGGGACTGGCAACGCTTTCCGCAGTGATGTTAGTCTTCTTCGCGCCGGGCACCGGTCTACCCTTCATCGTGGCAGCTATGCTAGTGATGGGAGCCGGGCTGGGCTTTTCCAGCACGGCCTATACGCTGGCAGTGCAGAACGCCGTGCCCTGGAAACTGCGTGGGGTAGCAACCGCTTCAACGCAGTTCTTTCGCACCATTGGTGGCAGCGTTGGCGTCGCCGTGATGGGAACAATCCTTAACGCACAGATGGCTTTGCGTTTCCCTCCCATCTTTGCGCGCTTTGCGAGTGTTGCAGCGCGATTACCCAAAAGCGTTGCTCCGGCTAATGTGTTGCTGACGCCCGAGGTGAGGGCAGTTCTGCCTGTTGCATTTTTGCACCAGTTGCAGATTGCGCTGGCCCAAAGTTTGTTCTGGGTCTACTTACTGGCGCTGGTTTTGGCTGCTGTTGGACTGGCAATAATGTTCCTGCTACCTGGCGGTCGCGCCGATCAGTATTCTTACACATCGATGAAGGCACTTTCTACTGACGAAGATGCTGTTGTCGGTGCCGAGTCCAAGGCTGGTCAGCCGGAGTCGATTGCGTTTCATTGATTGGCTTTTGATTACAACAAAAGGAGACTTTACCGTTATGGCAGAACCTTTCGAATACATCTCCCACGCACGCCTTGTCTACAAAGATGGCTACCGGAATGCTTACCTGGGAGAGGTGCCGGAACCTGTGGTGTACGGCGTTCAGGGGAAGTTGCGCGAGTATTATGGTGCGAAGGAGGGTCCGCCGATTGCTTCGACCCTCGATCATATTGTTGCAGCGGTGGCCGGTTGAATGTACGGCACGCTTGCCGGTGCCCTGTCAGGGCGCAAGATTCAATTTGACCGCCAGTCATATACCGCTACCGTCGATGGCCGTATCGTCGGCATTGACAAGACTATCCGCATTCAGTCGATTGCGGTCCATTATGATCTTACCGTGCCCCCAGAGTCTCGCGAGGCAGCCGAACGGGCGCTGAGGAGTCATCCCCAGGGCTGCCCGGCTCATCAGAGTGTGAAGGATGCGATCACTATTACCTGGGATGCAACTTTGCATCTGGGTGATGAGGTGGTCAAGCTTAGCAGCGAGACGGAGAAGGACTGACCAAACCTCGGATTCCCTAGCGCATCTTTGAGTTGACCGGGTGGAGCGTTCGCTCGATTTCGGCGCGATTGTTTTCCAACCAGGGTGGTAGTTTCAAACTCTGACCTAGCTCGGCTGGGGATTCATCTACTGCGAAGCCTGGTCCGGCAGTGGCCAATTCCACGATGTGCCCATCCGGGTCGTTGGTGTAGATGCTCCTAAAGTAGACGCGATCCAGGACGGGTGTGACGCGCAGCCCGGCCTTGATCAATTTCTCGCGCCAGGCGAGTTGGGTTTCTTCATCGGGGACGGCGAAGGCAAAGTGATGGGTTTGTCCTGCACCCATACGCATACGACGCTCCCTGGCTGGGTTGCGCCCAAAGTAGGTGATTAGGGTGCCGGGTCGTCCATCGCCTACGCCCCAATACCAGTGGGCCGAGTTGGCGTCATCAAAGTTGGAGGTCATTTTAACACGACGCAGGCCCAGCAGGTCACTGAGAAATGCGTGTGTGCGCTCGATGTTGGATGAGATGGCAGTGATGTGATGCATGCCCCGGCCCAGTGCCATATCAGCGGCAATTGTCGGCACGGGCTCAGGCCAGGTCTCAGCAGCAATACGTGCTTGATCTCGGTTGTTGATAAGCATTTGCGGCGGCGGTTCGCGGTACTCGGTACCGAGTTTGTCGAGGTCCTCATCGATGGTCCAGCCTGGTCCAAGTGTGGCGATTTCGAGGATGGTGCCATCAGGGTCGTTGAAGTAGATGGATGTGAAGTAGTGCCTGTCAAGCGGACCGTCGACTGCGAGGCCGAGATCGTTTAAGCGGCGCTTCCATTTCAACAAGCCGTTGTAGTCGGCGACCTGGAGCGCGAAGTGGTGGGTGCCACCGATGCCTGGATGACCTTTTGGTGCGCCCGGCCACTCGAAAAATGTGACAACGGTGCCGGGGTGGCCTAGCTCGTCACCGAAGTAGAGGTGATAGCTGCCGGGGTCGTCGAAGTTCACAGTTTTCTTGATGAAGCGTTGACCCAGGACCTGGGTGTAAAAATCGATGGTTCTCTGGGCGTCAGCACAAATCAGGGTGATATGGTGTAATCCTTGGATGGTCATAGAGTGCTCCTTATGTTTTGCATGAAATGGCCTACGCGACGCAGACCAAGACGTTCAATTAATCAGTTGGAAGACGACCCCAGAGCCGCCTCAATCTGCTCGCGGGCTGCGGGTACGACCTCCCCTGCGAACAGGCGGATTTGCTCGTGTTCATTACCTGCGACAGGCCAGAAGTTAAATGTGTCCATACCCAGTTCCGTATAGAAGCGCACCAGCGTTTCCACCCATACAGTAGGCAAACCGAATAGTATCCCGGGGCGCCTGGCCCGTAGGTTGGACTGCGAGGCCGACAGGATCATCCCACCCAGGTTATAGTTTCTGCGGATGCTGCTTGGTTCTCGGTTTGCTTCTACTGCAGCTTCGTCGATCAGTTGCTGCATGCCTGGTATCTGCTCCGGTAGCACATATGATAGGGATACAGACCAGCCATCGGCCAGGCGCCCAACGAGGCGAAGCATACGCGGCTTTAAAGCACCCAGCCAGATTCCTATCGGGTGAGGTGGACGTGGACCCGGCTGTGCCTCCGCCAGTCGATAAAACCTGCCTGAGAAGGATACTGGCCGCCCGTTTCCCTGGCTATCCCAGATCAGGCGCATCACCTGGATAGCCTCTTCCAGAGCCTGGACGGCTTCACCAGGTGTGCGCTGCGGGCCATCGTAGCTGGTGATACCTTCCCAAAATGCACCTGCGCCAAGCCCTAGTTCGACTCGCCCGTTCGTTATAATGTCCAGGGTGGCAGCCGCCTTTGCCAGCATAGCAGGTGGACGCAACGGCAGGTCTGCCACATTCGGGAATAAGCGAACATTGCTGGTGACTGCGCCGAGAGCAGATAAGAGTGTCCAGGTTTCTAGGAACCCACCATTGTATGGGTGATCCTGTATCCCGATCAGGTCGATCGCGGATTGATCCGCAAAGCGGGCCAGGTCAAAGGCAAGCTGGACTCCTCCAGCGTTTGGATTAATGTTGATTCCGAACAGCGGTTTCAGGCTAGAGGACCTGCTCACGCTACACCTCCAAGATCCTAAGGTTGCCAGTTTTATGCGTTCTTTCCTTCAGACGATGCGTACGCCTGGTCCGACTTGGCAGCCATGATGAAATCGTTCTGGTGCAAACCTTTAATTTTGTGTGTCCACCATGTGACGGTGACGCGGCCCCATTCAGTCAGGATGGCGGGATGGTGGCCTTCTTCTTCGGCAAGTTCGCCTACCTTGTTGGTGAAGGCGAGGGCATGCACGAAGTTGTCAAACTTGAAGGTTCGCTCCAGACGTTTGATGTTGTCGCGTTCGACGACCTGCCAATTGGGTACTTGCGGGTGCAGTTCGGCTATCTGGGCGTCGGTAAGTGTTGGCTCATCGCCACGACACGCGGTGCATTTTAGTTGTGTCAGTTGGTCCATATCTCTCCCCTATTGTGGTTATCAGGCTCCTGATAGGCTTTAGCCAATTTATAAAGAAATAGCCACGCTCGTTTCAGTAACTGGCAAGAAAAAGTATACCCCCACTCAGCTGGCAACCGCAAGGGGAAAGGGAAGCCTCACCCACATGATAGCTGGCCTGTAAGGGCTATACAATAGGAAGGATGGAGATCTGCAGATGTTAACCATTGACATCTGCAAATTCCGCAACGTATGATGTACATGTCAATAAAGGATACAAAGTCTTCTTGTAGCGCAAATGCGTTCACTCCCTTTAATTACTGCACCTACGACAATTCTACTGCCATAGAATCCAAAGGAGGGCCTGCTTATGGAGATTCGCAAACTGGATCATGCAGCGTTACTCGTCAAAGATGTTGAGCAATCACGCCATTTTTATGGTCAGGTACTTGGCATGGAGGAAGTTCCCCGCCCGCGCAATTTTGCCTTCCCCGGTGCCTGGTTCCGCAAGGGCAGTGCCGAGCTTCATCTGATCGGTGAAGCCGAACCTGGCCGCGCTGCTCAAGTACAACCTGGCTACCGGCGTAATGAGCAGTCCCGCGGCTATGCTGCCCACATCGCCTTCGAGGTAGACGATCTGGATGAGGCGCAGAGGCATCTGCGTGCTTGCGGTGTTGAGGTTGTCGGCGGGCCGCAGCTTCGCGGTGATGGCGTTCTACAGCTGTACATTTGCGACCCCGATAACTATATTGTGGAACTGTTCGTCTGGCAAGCGTAGGAGCATGTCTTCGAACGCGAGGAAGATGCAATCTCGCTGATGCAGCTTCTGTCGCCAACTCTCGTCCCCAGAAGGCAGGGAAAAACATATAGGAGAGCTCGATAAAGCCTCAGGCGAGGGATCTCAAAGTTGTAGAGCATCCCTACGGCTGCACCTCTTCGGCCTTGAGAGTGGTATTGTTTGTGGGTGCTTTGCCCTGGTTGGATGCCGTGTCGCCTGCTTCAGTGGTATAGGCCATTGGTATGGTGAAGGAAAATGTGGCTCCCCCGCCGTTGATGCCGCTGCTCTCGACAGAGATCGTGCCTTGCATGACTTCCACGAGCTGGCGCGTGATAAAGAGTCCTAGACCACTTCCCCGGACGACGCCATGCATGTCACGTTCAAGGCGCACAAACTTGTCGAAGATGGCTTCTTGTTTGTCGGGTGGGATGCCTGGACCATGATCAATCACACGTACGCACACCATGCCAGTTTCCTGCTCCATTTGGGCAGACAGACGAATGTCGGTTTGCGGTGGTGAGTAGCGCAGGGCATTCGCAAGCAAGTTCCGCAGGATCTGCTTCAGACGTGTCTCATCGGCCCAGACTGTAAGAGTGGCAGCAACATCGACCTCGACATGTCGCTTCTGCTGAAGGATCACTGGCTCAAACAGATCGACGATGCTCCTGCAGGTATTCTGCAAGGGAATAGCCGAATATTGCAACGTAGCGGCATCGAATTTAAGACGACTGGCATCCATGATGTTAGCCTGCAACAAGACTAAATCATCACAGGCTCGACGCGCATTGTTCAGAAAGGAGCGGCGCATGTCAGGGCTGAGATTCTCGATCTCACCGAGCAGTTCGAGATAGCCCTGCATGATCGTGAGTGGTGTACGTAATTCGTGGCTGGCAGTCGTCAGAAAAGCATCTTTGAGCTGATCGAGTTCACTGAGTTTGGCATAGGCGAGGCTCAATTCATTGTACAAGCGAGCATTTTCGCGGGCCACGGTGGTCTGCTCATCCAGGCTGCTCAACAGGCGTGGATAGGCTGAGCCAGCCAGACCAATTAGGAGTGAAACGAGAGCGCAGCCGCCAATAAGCAGTACCCATTGGCTATTAGGGATAGCTTGACTATCCCATGACAAGCTAAGGGTTGTCCAGATGCCCAATAGACTTGCTGCCCCACCTACTGCACAACAGAGGTAAAGTACCCAGGGAGGCGCAATTAGTTGATCGGATCTTGTGGCGAGAAACGCTCGGAAACGGCCTAAGATCACGGGGAGATCAAGAAAGAGGATCACCATCGAGATGCACCAGATGATCGTGGCCGTCGCCGTGCAGACATCGTAGACCTTAGTGGAGAGATCGCTGCCCTGGTCTGGATAGAGCAGTGGTCCGATAAAGAAAGTCAGGACAGCAATGGCTAGCACCACGATCGTTTGGACGGTGGTAGCACGCGAAGGTGCAGCGAAGCGATTCACATTGGCGAGAGCAGGTGGCAGGCGATGATCCAACGCCGAGACGAAGAGGATACGCGCAAAGGTGATGTTATACACGACGGTGGTAATCACGAAGAAGCCAATGAAGATGACCCCAATTAGCACAGAAGCAGGAACGCCAAAAACGATGCTCACCGCAGTGATCGTTGAGTATGGCAAACTTGCGTTACTGGATGGCACGATTGCCATCACGCCGAAGGTCCCGATCATATAGGCTACCAGGACAAGAAGTGGCCCCCAGCGCAGAAAGAGTCTTGCAGCATGAGGTTCCCCGGTTTCAGCAGCCATGTTGAGTGGAACTTCCACCCCAAGCAAGGCCAGCACGATGACACCGTACAAGACGATATTCTGCCCCCCAAAGCCCAACTGGCCAGTCGTCAGTGCTGGCTGGGGAGCGTGACCGGCGAGGATCCATAGCAGTCCTGCAAGCCCAACGGTAAAAATACCCACTACGTAAAGCAGGACCACGACTTTCGCTGCTCTCATGATCCTGTGTAGAGGCAATGTTGAAAGCAAGCCAGCGAGCAGCAGTATGACCACGACGAAGATGCCTTGTTGCCAGGGCTCTACGAGCCAGTTGGTAGCAGGACCAAACAGTTGGACACCGATACCCTGGACAAGCGACAGGACGGTGTCAGCCCCAACAAGCAAGACCAAAATGCCAGGGAACCAGGCGCAGAATCCGGCAAAGAAGCCCCAGAGTGGTCCAAGTGCCCGATGCGTCCAGACGTAGATGGAGCCGTCAACGGGCATGAAGCGGTTGAGTTGGCCTGTGATGACCGCTCCAGGGATGAGAAACGTGATAGCACCAATCATCCAATAGAGGTAGGTGGCACCTCCCGCTCCCTGGGTCGCTTGTATAACAGAGGCATTAGGGATGAAGAGGACAATGGCAATGAAGATAGCAAACATATCGGCTCGTGAGAGCACACGAGGCAACAGTTCTCCTGTCCGTTGCTCAGAGCGCAAAGGATCTCCCATAGCGCTTTGCATAGGGGTAGGTCTATACTGTCCATTGTGAGCGTTCATCGCTTTCCCCAACTCCATAGTTAGCTAATGATATATGTGTCGTGGGATACCTTTACTTTCTTCAAGTAGTATATCAGGTACAGGCGTGCAGGTAAATGTGTGATTATTGTCTGGGTGTTAGCAACCTTTGTAGCAGCCCCGCTATCCTACAGAATGCTGACAAGTAACCTTCTATGGAATATACTAGATCTTAATAATTCCTAACTCACATCGTTTTCCTGTGAGCATAAACGAGCCATTGTGCTATCTCACTATGAGGAACAAGCGAGAATGGATGATAAAGAAACTGGTCGCCTGGAAGCTTTTAGCGATGGTGTGTTTGCTGTGGCAATTACTTTGCTCGTCTTAAATATTAAGATACCTGGGATAGATTTGCCTCCTAGTAAATTGCCGGACGATACAAATTTGTGGCAAGCATTGCGTAATGAGTGGCCGATGTTAGCCGCCTATGCAACTAGCTTCGCAACAATAGGTATTATGTGGCTAAATCATCATAGGTTGTTTGTACACATTAAGCGCACAAATACTGTATTGCTACTAATAAACCTCTTGCTTTTATTAGTCATCGTTTTCCTCCCTTTTCCCACTGCACTGCTCGCTGAGTATATTGTCCGTCCCGATCAGCATGCAGCAGCCATAGTATACAGTGGCATATGTTTTCTGATGGCTTGCTGCTTCAATGTTCTCTGGCGCTATGCCTCCTATCGCAATCGGCTCCTGGTCAAAGACACAGACCCACACGCTGTTAATGCTATTAGCCGACAGTATTTATTTGGACCGCTTGTCTACCTCATCGTCTTTGGGGTGGCCTGGATCAATACCCTGGCATGTGTTATCCTCAGTTTCATTCTCGCCCTCTTCTTTGCGTTGCCTGGTCGTCCTCCCCGCAAACAACCACAAGAAAGAAAAGCTGAGGGCTGAAGGCCAGCGTCTGAACTAAAATATGACACAGGATGTCATGAAGCATCGCGTATACTCTGTCTATACAGTCAATCGAAATCTGACTTTTAGAACCGTCAGGGCAAAAGTCACATACATCTGAGCGTGGCAAGTGCGCTTGACCTCGTGCTCATGGTACGTGAGTATTGCCCCCACGGTTTAGAAGAGGAGTTGCACATGCAGTTTGGTTTTATTATTCCTGGCGGTGATCTCCACACGCTAATTGAGCTTGCCAGTGAGGCAGAAGAAGCGGGTTGGGATGGCGTTTTTTACTGGGATGGCATCTGTATCGAAGGTGTAGGGCCAATGTACGACCCTTGGGTCGTGTTAGCCGCTATGGCTATGCGCACGAAACGAGTACGCATCGGGGCTGTGCTCACACCTGTCTCACGTCGGCGTCCCTGGAAATTGGCCCGTGAGACGGTGAGTCTCGATCTCTTGTCTCATGGCCGGCTCATTCTTCCGGTTGGGTTAGGGGCTCTTGAGGATGGAGGGTTCGCAAAAGTGGGGGAAGAGACAGACCGCAAGATCCGGGCGCAGTTGCTGGATGAAGGCTTAGAGATTCTGACCGGGCTATGGAGTGGGCAGCCGTTCAGTTTCCATGGCAAACACTATCATATGGAGGAGATGACTTTTTTGCCTCCCCCTGTGCAGTCGCCCCGCATTCCTATCTGGGTGGTGGGGGTCTGGCCCCGTACGAAGTCTATGCAGCGTGTCCTGCGCTATGATGGATTACTTCCTGCAAAGATAAACGCTGATGGGTCACCCGGAGAGGTCACACCTGCCGATATCCTGGCCATGAAGGCGTATATTGCCGAGCATCGCAACCAGACCACACCATTTGATATCGTGTGGGAAGGGGAGACGCCCGGCGATAACCATGAGCAAGCGGTTTCCATCGTTCGTCCTTGGGCAGAGGCGGGTGCCACCTGGTGGATGGAGTCCAGGTGGGGCTATCCTATGACTGTGAGACTGGACGAAGTGCGCACCCGCATCAGGCAGGGGCCGCCCCGCATTGAATAACACTATTACCTGCCTTTCATAGCTATCCCCCCTCCTCCTGGATAGACTTGAAACTTTTTTTCGGTTTGGAACGTAGTATAATCCAAACTATTTTGTCTTGCGCAGGTAATACCGGTCAAGAACTACCACTAGAATTGGAGGGGACATATGCCCCACTATCACGAGCTGACTCCGCGCGGGGAAAGTAGAAGTAACAGCGTCAAAACGATTCTGGTGGTAGAGGATGACGCGGATATTGGCTCATTCCTCATCCAGGCAATCTTGCAAGAGACAACCCATCAAGCTATGTTGGTTACAGATGGCTTTCAAGCATTGAAAGTGATCGCCAATATCCAACCTAGTCTGCTTATTTTGGATTATCAACTGCCTTCTATGAACGGTATCGAATTATATGACCGCATACAGGAAACGAATGTATATGTAAATCTCCCTACCATTTTGATAAGTGCAAGGTTGCCCAAACAAGAAATCGCAAAACGCAAGATCATTGGTATGGCCAAACCACTTGAGCTGGACGAATTCTTGCAAACCATTGAAAAGCTGCTAGTTTAGCGCCGCCATCACTTTCACCCACCCGACTTTACAGCGTATCAACAATTCGCCTCTCGATACGTCAGGAATGTTGTCTATATCAATATGGCTATAAGAAATGGCTTCTTGCACAACGACATACTCGCCATCAACGTAAAGTTTGATCGGATCACTCCAGTGGGTCACGCCACAGAGAAAGTTGTAGACGTGGCGAGCACTCCACTCGGCGGGATGGACCACAAAATCTTGGGCGGAAGGAAAAGGATGATAGCTGCTCTTTGTCTCATCCTGCGGTACGCGCACGGCACGGCCTCTATAGAGGTCCCATACTGTACGTGCCAGCAATTCCCCGCCGCGTAGAGCACATTGCGATTCCAACTGCGCATAGCTGATGCCGTCGGGGACCCGGATAGGCTCCTGAGCCAGGATATCGCCGCTATCCATTGCCTCATCCATCAGATGTATGGTGACGCCGGTTCGTTCGCACCCTTCACGAAACGTCCAGAAGAGGGGAACGGGACCGCGATTGGCTGGCAGTAGCGACGGGTGCACGTTGAGACAACCAAGACGGGGAAGGTCAAGGATGGTACGCGGTATGCGTTGTGAGAAGCAGGACACGCAAATCATATCAGGTTGATAGGAGGCGAGTTCGGAGATAGCCTTTGAGTCTGAGATGCGCTGCACCTCCCACACGGGTATGTGCTGTGCCCAGGCGAGTTGCAGAACAGAGGCATGGAGCAACGGCAGTACTGTACGCGCTGTTCGTGGTTGCTCTCTCCGCTGTATGGCCGGTAGGTCAAGACCTGATGGCTGTGAAGAAGGAACGACAACGGCACAGACCTCAATGCCGTTGTCTAACAGGGCACGCAGGGAGGGAGGTGAGAAGTCGCTCTGCATGCCCAGGAAGAGGACACGCGGCGGGCGTTGCTTTGATAGAGTGTTTGACATGTCATGCTGCATCTTGTACTATCTGTACATAGATATGGTAATGTCACCAGAGAGTTTCATTGGAGTTCTATAATGCCACGAATGGTAAAATGTGTCAAACTGGGGCGCGAGCTGCCGGGGTTGGATAAGCCGCCCTTCCCAGGTCCATTGGGGCAGCGCATCTACGAGAATATCTCCAAGCAAGCCTACGATATGTGGCCTGCTCAAAGCACGCTTATCATCAACCACTATGGCTTGAATATGGCAGATCCCGAAGCACGCAAGATACTACGCGAGCAGATGGAGGAGTTTTTCTTCGGGTCAGAGGCGAAGATGCCAGAAGGTTGGGTGCCGGAAGAGGAAGGCGTGGGGGCGGGAGCAGGACAGAGTAAAAAAGGCGGTGGTGGAGGCGGAGCAGCTCGCAAAAAATGAGAGAGCGTGGCGATATCCTGCTCATTTCATGCTATGAGCTGGGTCATCAACCGTTTCATCTTGCCGAGTTGCTTGCGATGCTGCGACAGGCAGGGTATGCTGCTGTACCCGTCGATACGTCAGTAGAGACGCTGACCGACGATGCGATTCGCGGAGCTTCTTTTGTTGCCATCTCCGTGCCTATGCATACTGCCTTGCGTTTGGGGCAACAGATTGCGCTACGTGTACGCTCGATTAATCCACCTGCACATATCTGCTTTTACGGGCACTATGCCCTGCTCAACGCTGATTACCTGCTGCAAGAGATGGCAGATTCAGTGATTGGCGGCGAATATGAGGGTCCTTTAATTCGGCTGATCACCGAACTGGAGTCCCCACAACGGGCATACCTGTCCCCCAGCCAGGGTTCCACAAATGCCCTCTCTCCACCCCACACCGCTCCTGCCCCTACGGGAATGACTGATTCTGATTCTTTAATCCTTCAAGGGGTCAGAACTCGCTCGCATAGAAGTGGGCCGTGGATAGAGCGCAGCAAGTTTCTTGTGCCGGAGCGTGAACAGTTGCCCCCTCTTGAGCGCTATGCCCGCCTGGAGTCTGGTGGTCAAACGCGCTTAGCAGGTTATACTGAGACGACGCGTGGCTGTAAGCACATGTGCCTGCATTGTCCCATTACGCCAATCTATCAGGGACGTTTCTTCGCTATACCAGCCGAGATCGTTCTGGCCGACATCCGGGCACAGGTAGCGGAAGGGGCAGGCCACATTACCTTTGGTGATCCCGATTTCTTCAACGGGCCGACGCATGCCTTGCGTATTACTCGTGCGCTGCACCAGGAGTTCCCCGACGTTACCTTCGATGCAACGATCAAAATTGAGCATCTCCTGAAGCAAAGTCACCTCCTATCAGAACTTCGCGACCTGGGATGTGCTTTCATCGTCTCTGCCGTTGAGTCCATCAATGATACTGTGCTTCAGCATCTCGATAAGGGGCACAGCAGCGCGGACGTTGCTGAGGCATTTGATGTATTGGAGCGAGTTGGCATAGCTCTGCGTCCTTCGCTGTTGCCATTCACGCCATGGGAGACGCTTGAGAGCTATCTCGCATTGCTCAACTTCTTCGAGGAGCGACACCTGGTTGAGCACATCGACCCGGTGCATTTTTCAATCCGCCTGCTCATTCCGCCGGGGTCGGCACTCCTCGCTTCGCCTGATAGCCAGCAATGGCTTGGTGAGCTTGATGCAGCTGCCTACACCTATCGCTGGCGACATCCTGATTCGCGCATGGACAAGCTCCAATGCGATGTAGCCACGCTGGTAGAGCAGGCTGAACAGGCACACGCCGACCCTATTGAGACGTTTTTCGCTATCAAGGCCTTAGCGCTTGCTGTTACCGATCAGGATCTGTGCGTCTCTCGTGCGGTGCAAAGCTATGGTGCTGGGAAGGTGTTGCCGCATTTGACCGAATCCTGGTTCTGCTGAGCAGAGCCGACTAAGGATCAGTTGGATCCGAAGTAGTGAGCAGTATCCCGCGGATGCCATTCTGCCACTGCACGACCAGAACTTGATGGCCGACCTGCAAGCCGCTTACTGGATCGAGGCGGAACCCGCCATAGAGAGTCGTACAGACCAATTGCTTAGCCATAGCGAACTGCACGGCATCCTCACTCGTACCACTCTCTCGCAGGCAGCGTGCACAGAGGAGCCCGGCTGCAAATGCCTGTGCCGCAGGGTCCGGCACGATGGGTGCAGATTCAGTGGCATGGTGTGGTTCGTAAGATACCGTCTGTACCTCAAAATTGAGGTTGGCAGCTGTGCTTGCAGCGCCATTAGCCACATCTCGACCGAAGCCACTGGAAGCATGGAAGATCGATACTGTGGCTGCGTCCGAATCAATGGCACGCACAGCCTGGAGTACTCCTGTAAAATAGGTTGAAGCTGGCAAAAGCACATTGATTACCTGTGGAAACACGGGGTGCGAGAGCATGGAGGTTGCGCCGCCGTGGTTCCAGACAACCCGGTCTGTGACACGTATTGCTGCTTCCGTATGGCCCAAACAGGACGTCTGGATGGGTGCCAACGGCAGCACGCATAGCCGCTCCTGGATCGTTGGTAGTACCTCGCACATCGAGCACCACCCCAGTCCATGGTGGTGGCAGGCGTGCAGCATGCCTGGCCCACAATGAGAGTCCTGTCTCAGACGTACAGATGAAGGATGCTGTGGTGCGAATGACAGCATCACGTGGTCCCGGTTCAGGAAGAGGCTTCTCAATTATCCCTACTTTCCCTACACCGAGGAAGACAAAAGCCTTCATTGTCTCTGCCATGTTCATGTTTCTTTCTCACTGCTTAGGAAACAGCCTATGTCTGTCAAACATCTCCGTCTAGTGTGAGTGCATGTGGTGACCACCCGTGTACGCAAGCTCTATCGCGGCCTTGTAGTGATCGTGCGCTTCTGGACCCTGGCGATGCTGGCCTCTCTCTTCCCGGAGGAAGAGCGCGATCGCGAGGCCCCGCATTGGCAAGGCCATGTCACCATTGGGGAAGCCCGCCGTACCACTTGAGGCCCATGAGTATGGCATGTTTACTCATGGGCCTCGTGCTGCCAGTTACGCAAATTACGCAAAAAAGGCGAACCGGTCGTATGGAACAGCCTGGCTAATGCCAGTTCTTCAGGTGCTCTCTAGTCTGGGCCGTGATGCCGCTGTCACTATAGTACTTTTCGTAGAAAGCGCGGTCCAGATGATGCACAACCGCCCCAAAGTTGCACTCCAGGGAGTTGTTGTAGACCGGACACTGCCCGTATCGGTCAACACAGTAGTCCACGTAGGCAATCGTCGCTTCCACCGCCCAGTCCGATACGTGCGTGGCCGGATCCTTGACGATCTCCCGAATGACCTCTGCCTTGAACGGGCCGCCGTGTGTGAGGACCCAGTTGGACTCATCGTCCGCCATTGTCCCCCCATGGCCGTACTTCTCTTCCATCATCCCTCAAGCCCGAATATCTTGAGAGCTCCCATGGCTGCCGGTGCCTTCGGGTTGAGTGGCTCACATTTAAAGCCGAAGCCCTTGGCGATGTCAGGGTATGCACCCATGAGGATGTCGTCAAAGAACCCGCAGAATATCCATGCACCCAGGCCCATCGCCTCTGCTGCCAGGCGGATGTTCTGGACCATCGAGCCAGCAGGATAGGTCTCAACCTGGAAGAGGAATCTCTCCAGTGAGCTAATGGGCACAGGCATCTCCAGTTGACCTTCGCGGACCCATTGGCCCACGCCCGCAGGCTGCTGTGTGGCATCGTCAAGCGGGAACAGGTGCCAAACATCGAACAGGTTGAGCAAGACGCTAAAATAGAGCCAGCCCATATCTGTAATCGGTATCAACCAGGCAGTGCCTGGCCTATTGACGTTGTACTGGTATGGACCAAATAGGGAAGCATGTGGTGCTCCTGGTGCTCTGACAGACCAGTCGATGTCAGGTCGGGAGTCTGATATCTTCTGGGTCCCCGTCTCGAACCAGTTAATCACCTTCCAGTAATCCTCTGGTCCCTCAATCTCCACCCGCTTCTCGCGTTCCTTGCCCGGATTGTATAGGGAAACACCATTGTCGTTGATCACTATGAGGTCCGTCGCAAAGGAATTGCCAGGGCTGGCTGCTGTTCGTCCAGATAACCAGGCAAGTTCGTGGAATCCGCCATGAATAGCGATGTCCCAGTTGACCATGCCGTTGGGTCCGATACCAGCCCAGCAGAGGATTGCCTGCTCTGTCTCCGAAAGCGGCATGACAGGTTCGGCAGAGGCAAAGGCAAGCGGCCCACGCTCTTGCTTCATCACTCGTCCGGTGACCGGATGCGTCTCCTCTTCTCCAGTTTCAATTTTATAGCCCAATGCCACTCTGCGGCTGCGCAACGTCGAGAGAAGCCTGGAAGCTGGGGGCGTCTCTTCGAAAAATCGGCGCAACTGCTGTTGAGTCTCCGCTGAGATTTGCGGCTTCGCAATAGCCATAACAATACACCTCCTTATGTGTAAGGAATAGCTCACGATAAATCGGGGCCCTACGTGAACTTGTGCCTGGCCACTTGCCACAGGCACAAGGACAAAGATAGGCTAGCGCAGGGGCACGGCCTGCATGGACACTCCATTGTGAATGAAAAAGCTCCTGATAATGCTTCCTCGCTGCCTGCCAGCAGCCCCGCCGCCGAATAGCTCCTCTTGAGCCTGGTCGATCAGGTCTGAGTAATTGCGCCGAACCTTGAACTTGATGTGCTTCCACGCATCTCCTTCTTTCGGTGCTCTGAAGCATTCCGCGATGATCGTATCAGGGTCTTTCTCTGCCAAATGGCAGAACTTCAGCAGCGTACTGAGACGGTCTGCGTCGGTTGTGGTACTCGCTGGGGATTGATGGTGAACACCTTTCAGCCAGTTTTGCACCGTCCTATATTCAGCAAGCTGCTCCACAGTCTGTATATCCATCTCTGCTCATTACTAGGGCTTACACCCCGCTTACTCAGGTAGTCCAAACATGCGCGAAAGGGCTGCGACTTCCTGCATGCGCCAGGGAGCCGGGGCCTCAGCTTGAATCATCTTCTTTTCCCGCAGGTATTCAACTACCTTCGGGTCGCTCTCGATGGGATTATCGAAGGAACCCCAGAAACATGTCTCCGCAAGTGGCTCTCTGGGACGCTGCCCGCCGGTGAGTGGGTCCTCCGCCGGGTAACCCACCTCTAACACCCAGATGGGGATCAGGTACTCAGGCGGCTTGATAACATCCTTGACCGCATCTGGATTAAACGCATGCAGGCAGACACCCAGCCCCTCGTCGACTGCTGCCAGCATAGCCTGGGTCATTGCAAAGCCTGCCTCACATGCCGCGAGCATTGCAGCTACCAAATCATTCTTCATCAACGGCTGCAGGACAAGCGGGAAGACCACTTCATCGACGTAGGCATGTGACCAGCCGTGGCTGGCATTGAGGGCACCAACATCGACCAGTTGCTTGAGCGTCCTTGGCCCACGATTGGGGGCAGTCGGATCGATAAACCAGAACATGAACAACGGGGCCAGCTCGAGATCAGTAGTGGTTGTCGGAGTACGCAGACCTTCCCTTTGCTCAGGAGTCAGCTCATCCCGCTCCATGACCACAATCCTATAGAATGGGGCATTGACTGCTCGCGAGGCACGTCGTGCCGCTTCTAGCATGACGTGAATCTTCTCTTTTTCGACTGGCCTCCATGGTTGGAAATAGCGGATCGACCTGCGGTTACCGACGACCTCTTTGAATTCCATTGGACTTCCTCCATTGATTCTTAAATTAACGCAACAGTGTAGTGCACTGAAGCAGGGCGGGGCAAGCCCCGCCCTGCTACCTTCACTGGAACTGCTGCTTTGTCCATTACGATTTGTTACGCCGAGAAGATGTGAACTGCCATAGCCGCCGCGTCAAAGCCGATGTGCCCACCGCCGTTCTGTGTCAGGCCGACTTTGCAGTTCTCTACTTGCCTCTTACCTCCTTTCCCTTGAAGTTGCCAAACTATCTCTACGATTTGACCCAATCCTGTTGCTCCAATTGGATGCCCGCGCGATAACAGACCTCCAGAGCTGTTGACAGGCAATCTGCCTCCAAGCCACGTTACCCGGTCCTCAATCAGCTTTGGCCCGTCGCCAGGAGCACAGAAGCCCAGGTCTTCGTAAATGCTGATCTCGGCTGGAGCGACGGCATCGTGGACCTCGGCAACGTTCACATCCTCCGGGCCTATCCCCGCCATTTCATACGCTTTCATCGCTGCCCGCCTGGAAGATGGTTCCATGGAGCGGTCATCACCACGTCCAGAGACGAGCACTGAAGCGTCTACTCGCGGCCCCTTGAGGCCTTTATTGCGGGCGAACTCTTCGTTCACGATGAGTGCTGCAGCTGCGCCGTCTCCCAGGGGAGAACACATGAGGACCGTCAGTGGGCCTACCACAGGCCTACTTTGCAGGACCTGTTCGACGGTCACTTCCTCTCTGTACTGGGCATAGGGATTCAGGCTCCCGTGGTAGTGATTCTTGACGGAAACCAGTGCCATCTGTTCACGCGTCACGCCGCCAACCGACTGACCGGCAGGTTTACCAGAGCTGAGCATCGAGATGTAGAGGTCCATGAACAGGCTCCTGTCCCTGGCTCCTTCGCCGCTCCTGCCGAGCCGCTTTTCTATCTCTGCAAGCTCTGAAACGTCCACTGCGGCGTTGAACGCCTGTAAAGATTTGGCTTTGTCCGGGTCGGAGAGCTTTTCTACGCCCAGCGCCAGGACACAGTCGTACATGCCGGAGGCAACAGCCATCCAACCGAGGTGGAATGCTGTGGATGCGCTTGCACAGGCATTTTCGACGTTGACTATAGGAATGCCCAACAGCCCGGTTTTGCGCAAGACCACCTGACCGCGTATCGTCTCCTGACCAGTGATTAAACCGGCTACTGAGTTACCGACGTATGCGGCACCTACTTCCTTTATGTCGATGCCCGCATCCTCTATGGCGTTGTGGACCGCCTCCTCGGCAAGATCGCGTAACCCGCGATTCATAAACTTGCCGAATCTGGTCATCCCAACTCCTACTACCCTAACTTTTTGCATAGTTTTCCCTCACTTGATCGTTATCGATCTCTAGAGACAGCATACCCGGCCGCCTCGCGGTCCCACGTCCCTGGGCTAATTCCCTCCCGCTTCAAGATGCTGTACTCGATACGGTGTGTGCCAGTCTTTGGCAGCGAGCCTCTAAACTCGACATATCTGGGGATGGCGTAATAGGCCATTTTCCCCCGGCAAAAATCGAGTATCTCCTCGGGTGTCGCCGTCTGCTCTGGCTTGAGAACCACAACTAACTTGATCTCGTCCTCGGAGAGTTCCGATGGAACGGCGTGCGCGGCGGACTCCAGCACCGCCGGGTGCTGGTTTACCACGGACTCAATCTCCCACGCGGAAATGTTCTCACCCCTACGCCTCATCGATGCTTTCTTCCGACCGGCGTAGAAGAAATCGCCCTCCTCGTCTACCCAGGCCAGGTCGCCTGAGTGGAACCAATCGTTACGCCATGCCTCATTGGTGGCATCCTCCTTACCATAGTAGAATGCCGAGGCTTTGCCAGCGTCAGAGCGGAAGACCAGCTCACCGATCTTCCCTGGTGGGAGATCACGGTCATTGTCGTCAACAAGCTTAAACTCAAACCCTGGCAGAGGCCTCCCCATAGAACCTACCTTGCCACTGGTGTTCATCAAGAAGCCAGGGGAATCGACCATGCCAAACCACTCGATGAGCCGGAGGTTGAAGCGCTCTTCGAAGAGTCGCCAGGCATGCCCAGGACAGCCTGCCGAAAGCACCACCCGCACGGGGTTGTCGGCATCGTCCGGCTGCTCCGGCTGTTTCAGCAAGATAGGGATCATAGCACCCAGGGTGTTGAACTCCACGGCGTTGTACTTCCTGCACTCGTCCCAGTGCCTGGAGGCGGAGAAACGCTCGCCTAAAGCCACTTTGTAGTCGAGTACGATTGCTCCCAGCATCGTAACACCTAGAGCGTTACCGTGGAAGAGTGGTAGAGAAGTATAGACGGTTTCGCCTGGACGTACACCAGTTGGCTCCCAGAGCTTCACGATATTGGTCGGGTTAATGCCCCTGTTGACAACACCCTTTGGGGGGCCAGTAGTCCCCGAGGTGTAGAGGATGTTATCCGCAGAGGTTTTGGTAAGCGGGTCGATAGGAGGCCGACCACTACCAGCCTTGAGCCATTCATCCATGGCAATGGCATTGCCTTCCAGGGGAGGTACAATCCCCCGAACAACTACCAGGCGCAAATTAGGAACGTGATCCTTGATGGCAACGAAATGCTCCACCAACACGTCGTCTATGATGATAGCGGAGGCACCTGAGTCGTTGAGGATGTAAGCGAGAGCCTCGCCTCGCTGCGCTATGTTTAATGGCACTGCTCCTGCACCCATGAAGACCAGGGCATAGTATGCGTACAGAAACTCTGGGCAGTTGCCCATCATTACAACGGCTCTATCACCAGTACGTATTCCTGCATCCCAAAAACCGGCGGCTACTGCATAAATATGATCTACAAAATCCCCCCACGCTATCTCGTCATCTTTCCACTTCAGGAACGTTTCACCGGGATGTGCATCGCGGCGCTGGAGAATGACGCTCTCCAGCCCTGACAAGAACTCGGGCAATGGGATCACCCCCTTGTAGTATTTTCTCTTGAACGCAATCCAATGCCTACTGTGTTGAGGTCCTCTGTCAATTGCAGGAGATCGCGGGCAAACTCTACTTGCCGTTCGAGGGTGAGCACATCTGTCTTCAGCAAGTGAACGTCGTACCCTATCTCCTCAAGTTGTGAGGTGTACGCGAAGTCGCGCTCATCGAGTACAAAGTGAGAACAAAAATCGCGATATAACTTGGCCACAGACACAGGGCTATGAGGAAGTCCAAGCGAGGCTAGAAGCCTTTCGCGACTACGGGCACGTACCTTCTCACCAACAGGCAACGCAAGTCCCTCGATGACTGGTGAGACAGCCCACACTTTCTCCCTTTTCCTTATCAGCGCTTCCCGGACACCGGGAACTGAAACGATGGGGAGAACACTGGCCACGGGGTTGCTTGGTGCGATTATGACAGTGTTTGAGGATGCGATAGCCTCAAGCACTCCTGGGGTCGGCTTGGCGTCTTCTATTCCTTCATAGCGAACTTGACTAACGTGCGGCTCACTGCTGCATCGTATAAAGTACTCTTCATAATGGAGAGTAGCATGGTACACCGTTTCGATGTGTGTTTCTACCCAGGTGTTGGTTACAGGTATGACGCGAGATTGAACGTCACACAGATTAGCCTCCAGTGCGGTAATCTCCGATAAGCTCCACTTGTTACGAAGAAGTTCGGAGCGCCATATATGAGTAGCCATGTCTTTGTCGCCCAGGCCGAACCAAACATCGGGATAAAAAAGACGCAAGCGCTCGAGGAAATTGAAGCTTTCAGCGTGCAGCCCCCATCCTCTGTCGTAGTCAGCAGTGCCGGATAGGTAATAGATGACTGTGTCAATGTCTGGGCAGATGGTCAGACCGAACAGGTGGATATTGTCTCCGACGTTACAGATAAACGTAAGCGCCGCCGGATCATAGACATAGCTGACACCACGAGCGAGTCTGGCTCCCCCCGTACCGCCGCATAGCGCGCAAATCATGATACATCCTAATATCATCTGTTGCAACATCGCTTATAAAGCGACGTGCAATCCCCATACCGCATATGCTTTAGGGAGAAAACAACCTACACTGCTTCCTTTGATAAATCACATACATTGACGCCTTAAGAAAGTATACACGATAAGCAAGCTGAAGGACAAGCTTTGTACAAATTTCACCCAGGGCAATCGTATCTAATTTGATCCCCTTCTGATGAGGATTAGCACTAAGCAGACTGAAATAATATAAAGCTCATCAGAAAAATGTGCGGCAGAAGGTACCTTCTGCTATGAGCAGTGTACCGGAGGAGGGGAGACAAAAGCAAGGGAGAAGCGAAGAGCTATATTGATCTGACAAGACACAGCCAAATGTGATATAGTAACATACACACAATAAACGTTACTACGATTCACCAACATGCTACTGATATGTGCATGTACCAGGTAAGGACCCACCAGGAGAGCTTCTCATGACAGATCGTGACGGATATCGGCGGATAAAAACTGACAACGGAGACGAGCAAAGGCAACAGGTGCTCGAAGATATGGAGACGCTCCCAGCGAACAGGCTGCTGGTTGATAGTTATGGTCGGCGCATCAAAAGCTTGCGCATCTCGATTACCGACAAGTGCAATTTCCGTTGCACTTACTGTATGCCTGCCGAAGGTCTGCCCTGGCTTAAAAAGGCAGAGATTCTCTCCTATGAGGAAATCGAACGCCTTGCCCGCGTGGCGGTGAGCATCGGTATAGAGCAAATTCGCCTTACCGGTGGAGAGCCGTTAGTAAGACGCGATGTACCAGAACTCGTGCGTCAGTTACGCAAGATCGAGGGCCTGCGCAGCCTCAGTATAACGACAAATGGTATCCTCTTGAAGCAACAGGCAAAAGCACTCGCAGAGGCAGGGTTGAATCGCATTAACGTCAGCCTGGACTCGCTTGTGCGCGAGAAGTTTGCCAAATTGACACGCAGAGATCAACTCGACCGCGTGCTGGAAGGCCTGGAAGAAGTTGAAAAGTATCCTTCTATCCATCCTATCAAGGTCAACGCAGTCGCCATTCGCGACTACAGCGAGGAAGAGGCGCTTGATTTTGTGCGTCTGGCACGACGCAAAGCGTATGTGATGCGCTGGATTGAATTTATGCCGCTCGATGCTGACCAGATCTGGCGCCAGGAAGACATATTAACAGGCGCTGAACTGAAGGCCATTATCGAAGCCGAGTATGGCCCGCTCGTGCCGATCACTACAGGTGATCCATCTGAAACTGCACGACGTTATACATTTAGCGATGGCATCGGCGAGATTGGCTTCATCAACCCCGTGAGTGAGCCGTTCTGCGCAACGTGCGACCGCATCCGCTTGACCGCCGATGGACAACTGCGCACCTGTCTCTTCGCGACTGAGGAGACTGACCTGCGTACCGTTATCCGCTCCGATGCTTCTGATGCTGTTCTGGCTGATACGATTCGACGCGCTGTGTGGAACAAGGAACTCAAACACTACATTGGCGATAAGCGGTTTAAGCGCGCAAACCGTAGTATGTCGATGATTGGCGGGTAACAAGCGCAACTGCTGTATCATAACTCTTATATAGGTTTTACCTGATCAACAGGCAAAAAATACAATTACAGTAGAAACGACTATTGTGAGATATGTTACTAAAAAACACTATCTTCGTCGATATAGTCAAATAGTTAGGACACGCGGTCATCTTAGTACAAGACCAGAAAGAGGGTCCAGTGGTACACGATGAAGCGGATTTGCTCACAGTCCGTGAAGTTGCCAAACAATTGCGCGTAGATGACACCACCGTGCGACGCTGGATTAAAAATGGTGTTCTTGAGGCGATTACACTACCCCATCGTGGAACGCGCCAAGCATACCGCATCCGCCGCTCCACGTTAGAAGCGCTACTTGCACCACCGCAGCAGCCCGTGAGCAATAGCTAGTAAGTAGTTACCCCGTAGCCAAAAGGCTTCCGACCTGCTAGACTAGGGTAGAAAATAACATAGCTAGTAGTAAGGAGGCTCTGATGTCTATACTCGATCCCGAGACGCTCTTCCATGAACTCGACGGAAGTGAGGTTTCAGGTTTTGCTGCAATCCAGTCTCCCGTTCACCACTCCCCCAACGGTGTGCCCTATCTGCTCAAGCCAGGAGTCGTTGTGCTTGCACGCCCAGAAGTCAATCTAGACGGCCTGGCGGGTTTTTTGCATGGGTTTGATGAGACACTGCACTTTCCAGAGTATCTGGACGACCCCACGATACTGCCCCACGGAGCACAGTTGTGCAAGGTGGCAGGGCAGACCTGTTACATGAGTTTCGGCAGAGGCCACACATTCAATGCCTATGCAGCACGCTATTTCGACAACCTGAAATCTTCAGGGCATGGTTCGGTGCTTGAGCATGCCAACTTTAGCTTGTTACTTTATGGGGTTTCACGCAGTGTGACACACGAACTGGTACGACACAGAGCTGGAATGTCTTATTGTCTTACAGGCGACACTCTTATCTACAGTTCCAAATGGGATCACGGCAAACCGAACGGATCTAAGAAACGCCGCTTAGATGATCTATACGCTATGACAGAAACGCATCACGGTCGTTCGCGTATTAAACTACTTCGTCTCCGCTGTCTTGATGAGGAAACAGGTACATTTACTACAGGTAAGGTAAAGTCTATTGTGCGCTCTGGAGTAAAACCTGTTTTTACAGTAACTCTTGCTGATGGGAAAACCATCACAGCAACAAAAGAACATCGTTTTCTAACGAAGGATGGATGGTTGCCGCTAGGGGAGATTGTGGGAAGTTTATCTGTATCTAGATCTGGATTTGCGGTTTATGAAAAATTAGATGCAGAAATCATGGTAAATGGACAACCTATGTATAAAGACGCTGAATGGTTACATGAGCACTATGTTGTCAAAAAGCTATCTCAGGAAGATATAGCATCTATTGCAGGTGTCTCTAAACACACGATACGGGCTTGGATAGGTAAGCACGGTTTGCAAAAACCAATGGGCTCATGGACTGTTGGGGTATCTCCATGGAATACGGGGAAACAGTATCAAACTGGCACAAAAAAGAGTGAAGAAGAACGCACAAAACTTAGTGAGCGCATGAAAGGAGAGGGAAATCACCGTTGGAAAGGCGGTACTACAGCAAAAGGAGTTGTGTTAAGACGTGGTGTAGAGGATTTGCGTTCAGACATCTATGCCCGTGATAACCATCACTGCCGCCTCTGTGGGAAACGTGGTGGCAGATTAAGTATCCATCACATTTTGCCCGTTTGGGCAAGGCCCGATCTTGTGTGCGATCCTGAAAATATGGTTACGCTTTGTCGCTCCTGCCACCTCAAAGTCAACAATCACGAGGAAGACTATATTGAGGTGTTTGGCCGTAGGGCTGATGAGCTTGGAGATATACCGCGTCCAGTGGTTCGTAAGCCACGCCTTGTTCCCAAGCCGATGCGGATTGTTGCTATCACCTATGCAGGAGAGCAGATGACCTATGATATTGAAATGGAGAGGCCACATCACAATTTTGTCGCAAATGGGATCGTCTCCCACAATTCACAGGTTAGTCAACGCTACGTCTCAGGACGGGTGTTGCGCTTCGTTGAACGACCAGAATATACCCAGGACGAGCAACTACACGCGCTGTTTTTGCAGCGTATCGAACGCGCCGCCAGCGAATACGCTGACCTCACCAACCGGCTGGTCGAATTGCAGCAAGCGGGATCGACTATTCTTAGTGCCGAAGCTCGCACCGATCTTTTAAAGAAGGTACGGCAGTCGGCTCGCTCTGCCCTCCCTAACGAGACGGAAGCGCCTATTGTTGTTACAGGCAATGGACGTTCCTGGCGACATGTGATCGAGATGCGTGCCGACGCTCATGCCGAGGTCGAGATACGAGAGTTGGCTGTGCGCATTTTCCTTTGCCTGCGCCAGACCGACCCTGTGCTCTTCAGTGACTATACGATGGAGGAACTTCCCGATTGCACACACACAGTGAAGACGGAGTTCAGGAAGGTATAGTGTATACTGTTCTCAGTCTACACATTCCTGCGTTCTTGGGTAACCTGCTTGATTGTTCAGAGTTACGACCCGTGTACTGAACAAAAGTAGAGAAAGAAAGGAACATTGTATGGAACTTGGATTAATCGGACTTGGTCGCATGGGTGCTAATATGGCGAAACGGCTACTTCGAGCTGGTCATACCTGTGTCGGATATGCCCGTCATGCGAGCACCGTACAGTCACGCCTGCAAAATGGATCGATCACCAGAGGAGCTACCTCGGTAGCTGACCTTGTCAATCAACTTTCCAGGCCACGTGCTGTCTGGCTGATGGTACCTGCGGCTTCGGTGGATGCGACATTGAATGACCTCATTCCGCTCCTCGCTCCCGACGATATCGTCATTGACGGGGGCAACTCCCACTACCATGATGACATTCGACGCGCTACCATGCTCAAACCTCACGGCATTCACTATCTTGACATTGGTACGAGCGGCGGCGTCTGGGGGCTCGAGCGCGGCTACTGCCTGATGATAGGCGGCGAGGACGCCGTCGTACAGCGCCTTGACCCGATCTTTGCCGCCCTGGCTCCTGGCGTCAACGCAGCATCACGGACGCCTGGGCGCGAGAAGATTGACGGTACTGCCGAGCAAGGCTACCTCCACTGCGGACCCAACGGTGCAGGTCACTTCGTCAAAATGGTCCATAACGGCATCGAGTATGGCCTCATGGCTGCTTACGCCGAGGGATTGAATATCCTCCACCATGCTAACATAGGAAAACAGCAGCAAAACATCGATGCTGAGACAGCACCGCTGAGTAATCCAGAGTACTACCAGTATGATTTAAACCTCGCTGATGTAGCCGAGCTCTGGCGTCGCGGTAGTGTCATCGGCTCCTGGCTCCTGGACCTCACAGCCGCCGCTATGCTGAAGAGTCCCGACCTCAACGATTTCAAGGGCCACGTAGCGGATTCAGGGGAAGGTCGTTGGACGATTGCCGCCGCCATCGATGAAGGCGTTCCAGCACATGTGCTGACAGCGGCACTCTATGAGCGATTCACGTCACGCGGCCAGGCTGATTTTGCCAACAAGGTGCTATCGGCGATGCGCTTTGAGTTCGGTGGCCATGCGGAACAGGGAGACACTACAACTACAAAGGAAGACACTACACAAACTCACCATACCAAGACAGACACCACTGCTGAAGGTACCGAATGATCACCAACCCACTCGTCTTCGTTTGAGTTTCATAACATCAAAGGAAAAATAGACGATGACCACATACTCAACACCACCAAACCAACGCCCTGCCTGGAGGGCACTCGAGGAACATTACCAGAAGATGCGGGAAGTGCATCTCCGCACGCTCTTCGCCCAGGACCCCAGGCGCGGTGAGCATTTCGCAGCCGAAGCCGTCGGCATCTACCTGGACTACTCCAAGAACCGCATCACTGATGAGACGCTGCGGCTGCTCCTGCAATTAGCCGAGTCTTCGGGTCTGCGCGAGCGCATTGACGCCATGTTTCGGGGCGAAAAGATCAACATCACGGAGCAGCGTCCCGTCCTGCACATAGCCCTGCGCGCACCGAAGGATGATGTCATCGTTGTTGACGGTGAGAACGTGGTGCAAGAGGTACACGCGGTGCTGGACAAGATGGCCGACTTCTCCAACCGCGTTCGCAGCGGGGCATGGACTGGCTACACCGGCAAGCGTATCCGAAATATCATCAACATCGGCATTGGCGGCTCGGACCTCGGTCCATTCATGGTGTATGAGGCGTTGAAGTACTACAGTGATCGTGGATTGACCGCACGATTCGTCTCTAACATTGACGGCAACGAGTTTGTGGAAGCCACTCGCGACCTTAACCCGGCGGAAACGCTCTTCATCGTCTCCTCCAAAACCTTCACCACTTTGGAGACCCTGACAAATGCACACTCGGCCCGCGAGTGGTGTGTCCGGGCCCTAGGCAGCGAGCAGGCGGTTGCCAAGCACTTCGTCGCCGTCTCGACGAATGCCAAAGAGGTGGCGAAGTTCGGCATCGACACCGCGAACATGTTCGAGTTCTGGGACTGGGTCGGTGGTCGCTATTCCTACGATTCAGCCATCGGCCTTTCCCTGATGATCGCCATTGGCCCTGAGCGTTTTCGTGAGATGCTTGCCGGATTCCATGCCATGGATGAGCATTTCCGTACAGCACCTTTTGAGCGCAACTTGCCGGTCCTGCTGGGGCTTATCGGTATCTGGTACAACAACTTCTTCGGTGCCGAAACCGTAGCCATCTTGCCTTACGATCATTACCTTGGGCACTTGACCGCCTACTTCCAGCAACTCGACATGGAGAGTAACGGGAAGCACGTCGACCTGGAAGGTAGGCCGGTGAATTATCAGACCGGACCCATAATCTGGGGGCAGCCGGGAACCAACGGCCAGCATGCATTCTACCAGCTCATCCACCAGGGGACTAAACTGATCCCATGCGACTTCATCGGGTTCTGTCAAGCCCTGAACCCACTTGGGCCGCATCACGATCTCCTGATGGCCAATTTCTTCGCCCAGACTGAAGCTCTGGCGATCGGAAAGACGGCGGAGGAAGTCATAGCGGACGGTGTCCCAGCGTTCCAGGTGCCGCACCGTACCTTCGAAGGCAACCGTCCCACGAACACCATACTTACAACGCGGCTGACACCGGAGACGCTGGGCAAGCTGATCGCGCTCTACGAGCATAAGGTCTTCGTTCAAGGCGCAGTCTGGCATATCGACTCGTTCGACCAGTGGGGTGTCGAACTTGGGAAGGTGCTGGCCAACCGCATCATTCCTGAACTGGAGAGTGCCGACGAACCCAGGCTCGCGCATGACAGTTCGACCAATACACTTATCCGCCGCTACCGGCAGCTCAAGGAGTGATATTATGCTGGACACAAATTGGGTACAACCACCTTTTAACATTGTGCGCGCTGCTCACGCAGAGTATGTCGTCACCGACCTGGAGAAGGCACGAGCTTTCTATGTCGATCTACTCGGCTTCGTGCTGAGCGAAGAGACCAGCGATGCCCTCTACCTGCGCGGCTATGAGGAGCGCCTGCACCACAGTTTAGTCCTGCTTCTGGGGCCAACTCCTGCCGTCGACCACGTGGCTTTTCGTGTTGCTTCGCCGAGCGATCTCGATCTGCTGGAACGCTTCTACGATGCCCTGGAGTGTCCGGTCCTCTGGGTGAGAGCAAAGGAGGCTGGGCAAGCCCAGGCCTTTCCCCCAGGTGAGAGATTATGGGCAGCCTGGATGTATCGCAAACCGAGTGTGCATGATGTTGCGTTGATGAATGGCGTGGGGCCGCGCTTGCATCACGTGGCCTTCTGGATGAGCGATGCATCGAGCATTCTGCGAACATGTGACATACTTGCCGCTGCCGGTCAGGGGGCAGCGATTGAGCGCGGTCCTGGTCGTCATGGGATAGCCAACGCTTTTTTCTTATATCTGCGTGACCCTGATGGTCACCGTATTGAGCTCTATACCAGTGACTATTTCACAGGTGATCCCGATTTCGAGCCGATTCGCTGGTCCATAAATGATCCTCGACGTGCAACTTTTTGGGGGCATATTGCTCCACCCAGTTGGTTCGAGGAGGCATCATGCATAATGGGACTGGATGGTAAGACAATGCCGACACAACCTGCCTTACTCAAAGAGCGACCGCAAACAGTGACGTAATAGATAGCCTCAAGGATGGTCAGAAGCATTTCTGATAGACCTCCAAATAAGCTTCCACTTCCCTGTGCGGTGCAAATTGGCTTATTGCCCGCAACCGTGCCCGCCGTCCATACTCCTGCCTATCTGTTTCGGCGCTTAACATCTTGATGACGGCTTCATATAACGCTGTGGCTGACCCAGGCGGGACCAAAAGTCCTTGTTTGCCATCTTCTAACATCTCTGGTACGGCGCCAGAACGAGTAGCAACAATAGGCACTCCTGCCAGCATAGCTTCAAGCACCGCATTGGGGCAACCATCATGCAGGGACGAGAATGCAAACACATCCATCGTACGCAAGTAACGTAATACATCCTGTCTGGCTACACGGCCTGTGATCGTAATCTTGTCGACCAGATCGTATTTGGCAACGATGTCCTCGAATCTACTTTGCTCTTCTGGGATGACATAGCCTACGAGCAGTAAGTGAGCGGTCGGGTAGTGCTGCAGGACCATTTTGAAAGCGCATAGCAGTACTTCCAGCCCCTTCTTATTCTTGAACACTGCCAGTGAACCGATCAGCGGGCGCGGCAACTGTACATGCTGTGTTCCTTCTGCGAAATCCTCCGGGCAGATACTGTTCAGAATGACTCGCCCTTTTGTGGGGCAAGTCCCTCGATAAATCGGGATACCTGCCCCCCAGGCAGGGTTCCTACACACGATACATGCTCTATGCAGACCTTCCTGGCTCACTGCCGTGATTGCAGTTGCGTTCTCCAATGCCCAGGTAAGGTGATGGAATCGCTCTGTGTGGAAGACATCGCGGTTGATATCGTTGCCTCGAATACTGACGACACTTGGAAGATGCAACTCGTGTGCTGCGTAGACCGTTGGAAATCCTGCAATACTGGCATAGAAGGCATGTAACAGATCGTAGCGACGCTCTACGGATAATTCCAAAAGAGCGTAGTGAATATCAACCCAATGCTGCGCTGTTTTCGTCCCACCCGTCCAGGGGCTGAGTCGAAACATGGTCACGTTGTCAACGTGCTGATCCAGTTGAGTGATCCCATTTCTCCCATGCGGGTTAAATGCACATCGTCCACTTACATCGAGCATGACAATATCAGCCTGTACATTTCCAGCAGTGGAGAGTCCGCGAGCAAGTCGAACAATAGAATTGCCTACGCCGCCCGCTTCGAATATGTTATCGCAGGTAGTCAGCGCAATACGTGTGTTCAAGCAGCCAATGTACTGAGCAACCAGCGGGCTTTATCTTCGTCTGGTGCAAGAATGATTTGTTTTATCAGTAGATTCAGCTCATCAGGCTTGTTCAGTCGAACTACCCGCTCTTGCGCCATCTCTACAAGAGCAGGAAATCGTGTTTCGACGACAACGAGAATTGCTTTCTGTTGTCCTTCAATTTTACCAAGATCTCTTTGTTCATGAACAAATGGATCTTGTTCCAGCAAACTGTCATGCATATGCAATCGATCCTCCACAATCTGCTTCTCTTGCGCCGAAAGCGTTGTTGATCGGCGCAAGATGGTTCGAAATCGTACCAGATGACGCGCTAAGTGTAGTCCTGTGTACCGGTGTTCCATCTCCGTAACTGCCTGCAACAGCATCGAAGCATATGCACCTTTCATCGCAGGTAGCAACGTGTACATGCTCACCACTCCTCTACGTACATACTGCTCTGCTTCCAGCGTCCATAGCCGCAGTACCTGGTGCTGATAGTGCAACAGGGTATCATTCTCATTCCCTTCTCGAAACACAGGCTCGGGAATGCTCGTCTCAAATGGATACAGAACGATAGAGATGACCGGCAGCCGATACTTGCCAAACAATTCGACAAAGTAGAGCAACATCCGGTAGGTCATGTCAGGATCCTCGCTGGTCTGCAACTCCAGGTTGAGGATACGCTGCTTGCCTTTGTACTCAATCAGATACACAAGGTCTGGACGCAGATTCGTTCTGGCAATTTCTGCGTTTTGCTCGCTGATCAGCCTGGACTCAGGCAGGATTTCCGGCAGCATCTCTGCTGCATGATCTTCCATTAAGGATTTCAGAGCACTGTCATACGGTTGTCTTTGATACTCTTCGGCCATGCTCGTAAGCCCTTTCCACGTTCGTTGAGAGCATCATATCATGTCAGGCCTCTACAGGCAAGCAGACTATTTCTTGAGGTTGTGTTAAAAATGTGGATAGAAGTCAGTGTGGGTGCAACGCTCCATACAAAAAATCCTATCCCCACTCTTGCATCAGCTACAAGCCAGCTCCGCTATCAGTTTGGCACTTTGCAAGGCACCACCGGTAGCAATCTTGATCCGTTGCTCAGCGAGATAAGGCTCCGCCAGGCAAGCCTCTAACAAGCTGGCTACTTCTCCCTGCAATATCCTTTCTAGGCCAGCTACACGCAGGATGTTGAGGCTGGCCAGTCTTGTCGTGTGTAACTCTTGTTCGCTGTCGTTCAGGTGACGCGGAACGATCAGCGCATTGGCTCCCGTCGCTATCACTTCAGCCAGGGAATTGTATCCACCAGAGCCGATGAAAAGATCACTGGCTTTTATCCATAACGGTAAGGGATCAAGCAATCTCGTCCAACTCCACTTTGGATGCTCGGACACCTGTACACGTAAGCGCTCATATGCGTCGGCTTCGAGGTAAGGTCCTGAGATCAGGTAGGCGAAGTCAAAGCGTTTTTGGATTTTCGAGAGGCCATTCAGGGTCGCTCTCCATAGCCTTTCAGTTCCCTGGCCGCCGCCATAACTGGCGACGACCAGGCGGGCATGGGGGCCTACACGTAACATAGCTCGCGCTTCTGCTTTGGTTGTTACCGTGGAACGTGTCACATAGCCGGTATATGTGAGCATATCACGCAATGCATCAGGAATCCGGTAGTACTCCTCAATGCTGAGAACACGTTGATCTACGTAGACATGAATGGCGGAAAAATACTTTTGGATGAATGCGACCATGTGCGGGCTAAAAAATTCGTTGTTCGTCTCCGCCGGAGTGCCCAGGATACCGCGCAAACCCAACACTTTCTTTGTGCCGGGTGAATTGATAAGCATAGGGACCAGTTCCCCTTTTTTCCCCTGGGGATGGTAGTCTACAACGAACACATGCGGGCGGAAGTCTCTCACTACCGTCGCTATCAGGTTTTCCCGCAAGGATTGGAACTCTGCTTTCGTGATAGAGAGGATAGGCGTCGTGTGAACGCCCTCAACACCGTCGAATGCCAGGTAGGAAGGAATTTTTACGAAGTCCATCTCCGGCGGGAGCAGTTCAAGGCCTTTTGCTGCCCCTGTAATGCCTAGCACAGCACTGCCAGGCATATAGTCTAACAGGGCCTGGCCCAGTGTTGCGTTACGAACGGTATGACCGAGACCTCGCCCATTATGCCAGTAAAGAGCGATTCTTTTGCTCATCAGACTTTGTTGCTACCCCACAAAGCTGTAATGGAGTCTAGATCCAGCTCGATAAAGCTTGTCGGATAGAACAATTCCCAGCGCGTCAAGACCTCTGGATGCACTTCGCCGAATTGCCCGATTGGCAAGGGCGGAGGCAAGCTCCCCCACCCCGCATCCACACCACTCCCGCCCCTACAGAAGGCTGTCATCTGCCGCCCCGGGATGAGCGCGTGGCTATCGTTTCTCTTTAACGTGTAATCCAGGTGCAGGTGATAGCAGAGCGCATCGAGCAAGGTGTGGGCATTGTTAAAAGGATGCTCGGTTCCCACAAGCAAGATGCCCATTTTCCAGCGTGAGTGTGCAAAGCGGGCGGAGGCAAGCTCCCCCACAGAGGGCGGAGGCAAGCTCCCCCGCTCCTCATCCACACCACTCCCGCCCCTACGTTCCATTCCTGCCCCTACAGATTCGATGAACAGTGTTTCGGTGAAAAGAAAGAAGACCGTGGGGGGAACTGGCGCTGAGGGATGCACCGCATTTCTCAGCAGAGGGGGCAGGCTGCTATCAACAGCGTATTCACGGTTTCTGTTTGCAGCATTGACGAGATGAATGAGCCTTTCGGGTGCAGGATGACACATGCGATCCACAAGGTTCTCGTAGGAGTCAAGCAGTAACCCGACAGTCTGCCGGGCACCATACGCCTGCATGTAGCTCGCCAATCGTTCTTCCAGCACACTGCGCTTTGTTTGAGACCCTGTGTTCGTAGGAGGAATCCTGGGTTGTATCTCATTGAAGTCATAGCCTGTGGCTACGAGGTAATCCTCTAAAATATCGATCACATGGATGATATCGAAGCGAAAAATCGGCGGTGAGATATACCACGTTTGCGATGTGGCATCATAATGTATTTGGTAATGCTGGCTTTCTAGTGCCGTTCTGAAGCGTTCGGTGTCGGGTTGAAAGCCAAAAACATCAAGAATTTGCTGGTTGCTTACGACGAATGGGTTCCATTTGGCAAAGAGCTCTTTTTCGCTTACCGACGATGCAAAACCGAGTGGTTTGTACCCTCTATCCAGGTAGTTACACAGAAATGTGAACAGCAGCCAGGCTCCTATACGTTGATCACCCGTAGTAATAACGACCGTATTTGTTCCTGCTGCCAGGGTCAGGGGGAGAAGCGTCTCGCTCTCATCATCCCCACGATAAATCGGGGGATTACTTGGATCGATGGTAATCGTATTTTCCTTGCCGGAAGTAATGCAGACATCAATGTTCTGGCAGCTACCGAAGCCAATTTGATCCCGTATTTTTTTCAGGAAGTAGCCGTCGTCAACTATTTCGCAGTTCGAGTCAACCTGAACATAAAGCACCCAGGCGGTTTTTCCCTGGGGCACATGCAGAAATTGCACAGGCACCTTGGGCAGATTTTCCATCAGCGCCAGGCTGTATTGTCGTCCGGGCAGTGGTTCAAGCTGGCGGGCCAGGCCTTCCATGCACCAGAGTTCAGGGCGAAAGGTGTCTAAAAAGTTGATGCGTATGATTTCCTGGTCTTCGTAATCAAGTTTGGCTTTTACTTGAAGTAGCCTGCGCTGAATATCTGGAGTATTAATCGCCGGCGCGTTAATCGTGCTTGCCAGGCGTTTGGAAACTAATCTACGCTCAAAATCAACGTTGGGCATTGATCGGTATCTCCGTTTCGGGTATCTCAGTTTCGTTAAATGCATCGAAGCCAATGCTGTTGGGGTCGATAGGCTTTCTCGCGTCGGGCGCCTTTGGATTCGTTACTAAAAAACGAGCCAGGCGGCTAATGTTGAAGCCGATCAGTCCCACCGGTACTGGAACATCCAGGATCGCTGCCGACTCTGGACGCAGCAACCCACCAGAACCTATCTGCACACTCCTGCCATCAGTATACACAATCAGGATGTCGACCGAAACTTCTGCAAATGGGAAATAAGCGGCTTCGACGCGAATATCGACGGCCTCGGGGAAAATAGTCAGGCAGACATGTTTGATAGTACCCAGGAGCGTGGCAACATTCAGGTCGGCATCGGCAACCAGCACATCCATCTGAATGAACTCCGGCCTTTCTGGCCGGGCACGACAGCATCTTGAAAACCCAAACACGCGCAGGGGGAAGTCCTGTGCATTCGCTAATTGTCTGACTGTGACGGGCGTGCTGTGACTGCGCATCACGACACGATCGTTTTGAAAGCCGTCCACATTCCCCCATCCGCGTGATCCCGATGTCCCCAGACCTTGATACTCCCTGGCAAACCGCTGCTGGCAAGCATGTGTGCGTGCTTCAACTTCGGGGCTCTCTTCCGCTAAGGAGATGCCTTCGATGGCCAAAAGGTGCTTGGAACTGCGCACAGGGTGGTATTTCTGCATAAACAGCACATTCAGATTCCAGAATTCGGTCTCAAGGATGGGGCTGGCTACTTCACGAAAACCGGCATAGGCCAGGGAGCGACGCAGATAGGTGAGGAAACGCGGCAAGGGGTGCTGTAACTCTAGACGAATTTCTGGAGGAGCTACGACACTTAAAGGGCGAAACTGCTTGTCGCGCCACTCGCCGCTAAGCAACATCTCGCGCGTTACATCCCCTATCATCGATTGCATCTCGGTTTCTGCATACAGGCGCGCCTGCTGTTGTCCCAAACTGGTTAAACGATAGCCAAGTATCGTTATCGGTTTGTCTTCGATTAATTTGCGCTTGTTTGCCTCTTCTTCAGCAGGATTGTGTGGGTCACGCACTGACGTTTCTTTGACGTGTGTTAAATAGCGCTGCATGTTGTCGATTGACTCGGGTAGAGCCTCTTGCAGTGGGGTGATCTTGCCATTGGCAAAGGCCACCAGGCCGGCACGTTGAAATGTGCCAAGAAACATGCCGATGGTAAATTTGGCCTCTGAGGAAGGCAGAAAGTCGTTGACCTCCTTGAGGGTAAGTGAACCTGTTGTGACAAGATGCTGCCAGAGGCGTTTCTCAGGCAAACCATTTTGTTCATACTCTTGACCAAGTTTCCTCAGCACACACTTTTGCTCTGTGCCAATTTCAATAGGTTCGGCCAGGCCTTTTGCACACAAATAGCCTATGGCGGACAGACCTTGCGCGTACGAAAGCTGCCTACCTACGAGCAAGTCTTCCACTCGTACCGCATGCTCATCGGCCGCTTTCGCCAGCGCGGTAAGCATCTGAATTTCATTTTCGCTGAGAACTATGTCTTGCATGTGTAACTCACTATCTCTCTCGGTAACTATTCGGGACTCCTCACCACCTTCGGTGGTTCGCAAGAGGTTTTTTAATTGCGGGATGTGCAGCCTGCGGCTGCACATCCCGCAATTAAAAGAAGATGCGAGCCGCCTCATATGGAAGGAGTCTTCATCATGTATCAGCGACGCTGCACATCCCGCAGTTAAAAGAAGATACGAGCCGCCGTAGACGGCGAGGAATCAGGCACTTGAATAGTTACCTTTCTCGCAATGTTCCACCTACTGACTCTGCAACATGCCTGATTATCCTGTTGCGTATTGCCACCACTTGATTCTCTTTCAAAGGAGCTTCCAGACTTTCATATGTGAGCTGGTAGGCCAGAGATTTGTGCCCTTGTGGAATAGGTTGCCCCCGGTACACGTCGAAGAGTTCTATCTTGGACAGCACGGAACCACCCCCCTTGCGAATAGCTTCCAGCACCTGGGAGGCTGTGACTTCTTCCGATACGACGAATGCCAGGTCTTCTACTACAGGCGGGTAGTTGCTGATAGGTCGTATGGGCTGTATTCTCCAACTGGGCTTGATCAGCGGTTTGATCTCCATTTCGGCCACATATACCCGGACGGTCGTTGGCAAATCGAATTCCAGCAGCACCCGCGGGTCCAGCTCGCCAAGGATACCTTCAACTTTTCCATTGATCTTCAGTTGGGCACACGCCGGGCCAAAAGTCGGGTTGTTTTGTACTGCCTCAAAATCAAGCTCGTTGTCGCTAATACCTATCCGCAGCAGTAGAGTCTCCAGTATACCCTTCAAGTCGAAGAAGTCAAAATGCTGAGCACCAGC
>WNFB01000259.1_pt1 | contig 60903 bp, 61 predicted proteins | sample 5400501 | NCBI WGS metagenome assembly WNFB01 (sample SAMN13153341, study PRJNA577476) | soil metagenome | isolation source: 200 cm saprolite under Douglas fir tree site 2 hole 1 | place: USA:California | collected 2015-04-18 | reverse complement strand
TCACCAATGGCATGAGCCAGTATTCGCGCAATGAACGTAATGCCAACGCCGGTATCGTCGTCGGTATTACGCCTGAGGATTACCCGGGGCATGCGCTCGCCGGCATTGCCTTCCAGCGTCATTGGGAAGCGCGCGCCTTTGAGGCCGGCGGCAACAATTACTGCGCGCCGGCGCAGCTGGTCGGCGATTTCATTGCCGGCCGGCCATCGACCGCGCCGGGCTCGGTGCTGCCGTCTTATACGCCCGGCGTGCGGATGACAAACTTAAGTTCCTGTGTGCCCGATTACGCCGTCGCGGCGATACGCGAGGCGCTCCCCGCGTTCGACAAACAGATCAAAGGTTTCGCCATGGACGACGCCGTGCTTACCGGGGTCGAGACGCGCACATCGTCCCCGATTCGCATCACGCGCAACCAGGAATATCAGAGCCTAAACACACGCGGGCTGTTTCCGGCGGGGGAGGGCGCAGGCTATGCGGGCGGCATTCTTTCCGCCGCCGTGGACGGGATCGAGGTGGCGCAAGCCGTGGCATTGAGCATGGTCGGGAAAGCAACAGCGCGCGATGCGCTATGCCGCGAGGGATAACCCTACGCTTGCTACACCCAATCCTGAATAGATAGCTTTAAAGTATGTGTTTAGAGTAATCGGGGTATAGTAGCAGTGGAGTCGCATGGTAAATGTTAAAAAAATATTCTGTTATGGTTGAGGGTAAGAACATCCATTTGAATCGTGGTCAGATGGGGTTTTTCACAACTCGCCGGGTCGAGGCAATAAGCAAACGCGAAGCTGAAGAAATAGCCATTGAGCTCATTAAGCAAGAACTTGAGACACTTGGTGTATTGTGCAATTCGATCGGAGATCCGCCTACTTTCGTAATAGAGAAGGTCGATGAAGTTGATTCGTTCGGCGACTTTGTTACGCCGGGCAAGGGTTTTACTCTTTTCCCGGAGGGACATTAGGCAACAGACCAGAATTGCAACGAAGAGGGATATCGTGTATTAGTCCGGTAGGTTGCTGGGTAAGCCAATGCCAATAACGACGCTTCAGTTCAAGCTGCCGTCCTTCTACGATCTCAGTGCGACCTGCCACGCCCACGGGTGGAGGTATCTCGCGCCTTTTCATTGGGACGAAAGCCGCGGTGCCATTTCATTCGCCTTGCTGGTCAATGATCGCGCGGTTGATGTTTTCGCCTGCCAGCGCCGCGCGCGCCTTTCCGCCCACGTGCATTCCGGCTCGAAGTTACGGGAAAGCGAGAAACTCTACGTGCGGCATTGCATAAAGAGGGCGCTCGATCTCGATACCGATATCGCCGCTTTGCTGGTGTTGGCGAATTCCATCGATAAACGCCTTGCGCGATTAGTGAAAAACGGCGCCGGGAGAATGCTGCGATCGCCGACCGCATGGGAAGATGCGGCCAAAACCCTGTTCACGACCAACTGTTCGTGGAGCCTCACGACGAAAATGGCGCAGTCCGCCTGCTCCGTCGGTTTCGCGCCGGCCTCGCCTGCGGGCCGCTTTCCTTTTCCCGCGCCGGCGACTATTGCGGCACTGACAGAAGCGCATCTTAAGAAAAAACTCTCCGTGGGTTATCGCGCCGGCTATTTGCGGCGGCTTGCCGCGGCGTTTTCTCCCGAGGGACCGCTGCACGGGGTGGATCTCGCGCGACTGGGTCCATTAACCGCGCAAACCTTACTCACGAGCTTAGCGGGCTTTGGCCCCTACGCCACGAACCATATGATGCTGTTGAGCGGCTATTACCGGGAAATACCGGTCGATACGGTGGTGACATCCTATTTGCGGCAAATGCATCGCACGCGCGACGTGCGCAAGCTGATCGACAAAAAGTATAAGGTCTGGGGCGACTACAAATGGTGGGGCTTAGCGCTGGAAAAAATGCACCAGCGGATATACGGCTAAGAAATTTTTCCCGGCGCGGCGATAAGGCGCGATCTAATCTTGCGCGATGCGCTATGCCATGAGGGATAACCCGCAGATTCCGCGCTACGCTTGTATGGTGTTTGCGGTCTTCGAAATATAGAGATTTTAGGGTAGAATTGGTCCGTCATTCTCTGTGAACAACGCACAACAATGGAGGACAACGACAATGACGTTAAAAACAACAAGCAAGACGCTGCTGGCCGCCCTTTTCCTGTTACTCGGGTTGATCTCCGCGAACCTCGCGGCCGCCGGTTCGTTCCATCGCATCGTGGTGTTCGGCGATAGTCTTTCGGATCCCGGCAATGCATTCGTGTTACTGCACACGGTGGACGTCCCGCCGTTCTCGCTGATCCCCGATGCGCCCTATGCGCGCGGCGGCCTGCATTTCACTAATGGCAAGACGTGGGTTGAAGATCTGGGCGATCAGTTGGATCTCAGTATCAGCACCGGGCCGGCGTTGGTGGTGCCCGGTGTCTTTTCCAATTATGCGGTGGGCGCGGCGCGGGCGCGGCCCGGGCGGCTTTTCGATCTGACCACGCAGGTCGGCCTATTCCTGAGAGACTTTGGCGGTAGCGCGCCGGAGGACGCGCTGTATGTGGTATTTATCGGCGCCAACGATGTGCGCGATGCGTTGAGTGCGTTCGCGGTGGATCCGAGCGGCGCGACCAGCGAGGGCATCATCAGCTTGGCGCTCACTGCCGTGCGCGACAATATTACTGTTTTGGCCTCGTCCGGGGCGCGGACCTTCCTGGTGCCGAATATGCCCGACTTTGAGCTGCTGCCGGCGGTGCGCATGCAAGGGCCCGCGGCGCAGGACGCGGCACGAGCGCTCACGGCCGCCTTCAATAATGGCCTCGCGGCGACACTTAACGGTTTGCAGGCGGCTCTGCTGGTGGGCTTCAAGCGCCTGGATGTGTTTGGGATCTTGAACGGGGTGATCGCCGATCCGGCCACGGTCGGGTTGTCCGATGTACAGAATTCCTGCATAACGCCCGACACGACCGTCCATCCCTTCTGTGCCCAGCCCGACGACTTTTTGTTTTGGGACGGCATTCATCCCACGCGCGCCGCGCACGCGATTCTGGCGCGAGATGCCGCAGCGCTGGTGACCGGGTTTTGAATGGCAGCAATCAACTTGATCGGAGCTTCCCTAAGGTGAAGCAGTCACGTAGTCTCGACTTTGATATTATCTGGTGCTGCCGCCAGTGCCGCTGCCAAGGGTTCCGCCGGGAAGAGTTCCGCCGGGAAGCGTTCCGCCAGGAAGAGTTCCGCTAGGAAGGGTTCCGTCGGGAATGGTTCCACCGGGAAGGGTATTACTGCCACCGGTTCCACTGCCGCCCATGCTGCTGCCGCCGATTCCGGTGCCAGTGCCGCTGCCAAGGGTTCCGCTGCGGCCAGTATTGCCGTTCACATTGTTGCCAGTTCCGTTGTTAACGGTTCCGGTGTTGCCGGTTATGCTATTGCCAAATTGATCGCTACCGGTTCCGTTGCTGCCACCCAGGCTGCCGTTGCCAGTGTCGCCCGTCACACCACTGCCAAATTGATCACTGCCGGTTCCGAAGCCGTTTGTCCCGGCAGCACCAGGGTTAATCCCGGGGCTACCGGTCATGCCACCAGCGGTTCCGTTGCTACCCGTATTGCCAGGTACACAATTCCCGGTTCCAGTGTTCCCGGTCACGCCACTGCCGGTTCCAAGGTTACCGGTGTTAGTCCCGGTGCCCCCGGTGTTAATCCCAGGGCTATCGGTGTTAGTTCCGGTACTACCGGTCATGCCACTGCCTATTCCGCTGTTAAAGGTTCCGGTATTGCCCGTCACACCGCTGCCGGTTCCAGGTCCGTTGTTGAAGGTTCCGTTGCTGCCCGTATTGCCAGGTACACAATTCCCAGTTCCAGGGCTATTACCCAGGGTTCCGCTGCCAAAGGTTCCAGTGCTGCCGCCTATGCCGCCACCGATAGCGCTGCCGGTCGCAACACTGCCGCCTGCTGCCTGCGCCAACATTTGCTGATCAATCCGGCCGTTGTGCGCCGCAAATACTGGGTTTAAGACCAATGCACTTGCTGCTATTACACCGAGTATTCCATCCTTAAGTCTCATATTACCTCCTATCCACTCGCTGATTGTGGAGTTTGAGCTATATTGCCACTTGGGGTTGTCTCGCTCTTGGTGGTGGTGATGAAAGATGCGAAGAGATGGCGATGCCTTCTCTTCGCTCGGTCTTTTTTCTTGACTGGGTGACTTTGTTACTTCGTGCCGCCACCCGTGCTGCTACCGGCTCCACTGCTGCCGGTGCTTCCGGCCCCAGTGCCGGGTTGATCACTGCTAGATCCGGTGCCACCCGTGCTGCTGCCAGTTCCAGGGCTGGATTGATCACTGCCAGAGGTTCCGCTGCTACCGGTTCCACTACTTCCGGTGCCACCGGCTCCGCTGCTGCCGCCCATACCGCCGCCGCCCATACCGCCGCCGCCCATGCCGCCGCCGCCCATGCCGCTGCTCCCAGCTCCAGTACCAGATTGATCACTGCTCGATCCAGTACCACCCATGCTGCTACCGCCGCTTCCAGTCGTGTCACTGCCCGTACCGCTGCTACCGGTTCCGCCGCCGCTGCCAGTTCCACTACTGCCAGTGCTACCGGTTCCGCTGCTGCCGGCCGCACTGCCTCCGGTTTGGCTACCGCCAGTCGCAGTCTGTGCTTGAACGCCTAACGCCGCCAAGGTCTGCTGATCGACCTGCCCCGTCGCTTGGAGTCCCTGCGCCTGTTGAAACTTGGTCAAAGCTTGCTGGGTCTTTTTTCCCATTTTTCCATCGACGGGGCCTGTATTGTAGCCCTTACTATTTAAGGCCTGTTGGATTTGCTGGACGACGTTCGCGTCTATCGCCGCGCTGGTGCTCTGCTGCGCACCACCTTGCTGGCTAGAGTCTTGCTGCGCGTTCTGTGCGAATGCTGGACTTAAGACCAGCGCACTTGCCGCTATTACACCGATTATCTCGCTCTTCAGTTTCATGCTAACTCCTTTTCAATAACTGATCGTTGAGTTTGAGCTCCCTTGCCCGTTGCAGGAGCTGTCTCGCTCGTTGGAAACGCTTATACGACGGCAAAGCCAGGCTAAAGCTTGCCGCTTCGAATTTTGTTTCGTGGGGCGCTACTATCCCTGCAGCGCGTGCAGGGCTCAATCGGACGATTGCAGGACGCAAAAATTTTCTGGGCAGCAAGCGCACGCGTACAAGTTCACAAATAGGGTGGTTTCGCGCCAATCTCATACACACAGCACGCATGGCCCGCGTGGCCAAGGTCAGCCGCAACCAGCAGACGTTTCTTAGAAGGAACCTTTGGGCAATGTAGGCAGCGGGCGTTGGCGCCACCCGGCCTATGGCAGCTTGATCTTACCGCCGCCGGGCACACCCGGGCCTCCCGGAGGTACTCCCTCCGGGATGATGATGGAGGAGGCCGCTTCGCGCCGAAGCTCCTCCAGCTCCTTCATGCTGCGCTCGAACGCCACTTTGGCCGCGTCGGAGAATTTCCGGGCGGCTTCTTCCAGCGAATGCGCGTCGATCTCGAAATTGAGCGGCACCGCGCCGACATTGGTGAGGAGCTGGGTCTGACCGAGAAACACGACTTGGCGGCTTGGGTCCACGGAACCATCTGTTTTGACCGGCGTCAGCCGCCGGATGGCGCCTACTTTACGGTCGGTGAAGGTTTCTTCGCGATAAAGGTTGGCGGTATCCATCCTCGGCTCCGCCGCGTTGTTACTCGGCCTCATGAGATCACTCCGTTGGTTATGTCCAGGGTTGAAAGGGTATCAATTTTACCAATAAAAAAGCCCGGTCCATCAATTTTATTGCGGCTTTTTCGCCAAGGTTCGCCCGGTTGCGCGAAACCAGGCACAATACCCGCGGGAGTTACCGCTAAAGGTCTTGCCGGCAAGCGCGGCGATGGTCAGCGGGCTTCAGGTTCTTCTCTCGACAGGCAAAAACAGTAAGAATCAAGGCAGGTAACAGGCATTTAATGGCAGAGTGGTGCGTCTACGTGCTCCGGTGTGCGGATAATAGTCTGTATACCGGGGTGGCAACGAATATTGACACCCGGGTGGCTAAGCACAATACCGGGAAGGGCGCAAAATACACGCGTGCCCGATTGCCGGCGGTGTTGGTCTACCAGGAGGTAGTCGGGGACCATGGCGCGGCGCTGCGGCGGGAGTCCGCGATCAAACGGATGCCGCCCCTGGCAAAACGGCGGCTCATTACTCAATCGACTTCGGAATAGAAAAAGAGAGAACACTGTTGGGTCCTGTACAGGCCGGTAGTTATACACTCACCCCCTTTTATTCTTATCAACACGCCGGCATTTGCGTTTATCGCGACTGGCGATAGGCTCTCCTGATGCCCCTGCTGCGCCTCGACAAAGTTTCCCTGGCCTATGGCCATCGCCCCCTGCTGGACGCGGTGGATCTGGAGATCCGCCGGGGCGAGCGGGTGTGCCTGGTGGGGCGCAACGGCGAGGGCAAGTCTTCGTTGATGCGTCTTATCAGCGGCGAGGCCGTGCCCGATGACGGCAGCGTCTGGATCCGCCCGGGTACGCGCGTTGCACATTTGGCGCAGGAAGTGACGCTCGACAGCCGCGAGTCCGTGTTTGATGTGGTTGCCACTGGGCTTTCCGAGCTGGGCGATTTGCTTGCGCAATACCATCACACCGCCGCTGAACTGGCGCAAACGCAAACGGCATCGGCGGCGCAGCGCCTGGCAGCACTGCAGCACGCGCTCGAAGCGAGCGGGGGCTGGCAGTTGCAACAGCGGGTGGAAACCGTGCTGTCGCGTCTGGGCCTGGATGGCACCGCCGGCATGCATGCCTTGTCCGGGGGCTGGCGGCGGCGGGTCATGCTCGCCCGTGCCTTGGTGGGTGAGCCGGAGGTGCTGCTGCTGGATGAGCCCACCAATCACCTCGATATCGAGGCCATCACCTGGCTGGAAGATTTTCTCGCGGCCTATTCCGGCGCGGTGCTGTTTATCAGCCATGATCGCGCCCTCGTGCGGCGGTTGGCGACGCGCGTCATCGAGCTGGATCGCGGGCAGCTCAGCTCCTGGCCTGGGAATTACGACGACTACCTGCGTCGCAAGGCGGAACAACTTGCGGTGGAAGCGCAGCACAACGCGTTGTTCGACAAGCGGTTGTCCCGGGAAGAGGCGTGGATCCGTCAGGGTATCAAGGCGCGTCGCACGCGCAACGAAGGACGCGTGCGCGCGCTCGAGGCCTTACGCGAGCAACGCCGCCAGCGTCGCGATCGGATAGGTCAGGTGGATCTTCGGCTGGAAGAGGGCGAAATGTCCAGCCGGCTGGTATTCGAAGCCGAGCACGTTAATTTCAGTTATGGCGATACCGCCGTTGTCCGGGATTTTTCGGTACGCATTATGCGGCGCGATCGTATTGGCATCATCGGCCGGAACGGCGCTGGCAAGTCCACGCTGATCAAACTGCTGTTGGGCGAGCTGTCCGCGGACAGCGGCCGCCTACGTCGCGGCAGCCGGCTACAGATTGCGTATTTCGATCAACAGCGCGACCAGCTCAATCCTGCGGACACGGTGATGGGTGCCGTCGGTGGCGGCAGGCTGTCGGTGACGATCGATGGGCGCACGCGCCATGTTGCGGGCTATTTGCAAGATTTTTTGTTTCCCCCGGAACGGCTGCAGTCCCCGGTAAGCGCGCTCTCGGGAGGTGAGCGCAACCGGCTGTTGCTGGCGCGGCTGTTTGCGCAGCCCGCCAATCTGCTGGTGCTCGATGAGCCCACGAACGACCTTGATATTGAAACGCTCGAATTGCTGGAAGAATTACTGCTCGATTACCAGGGGACATTGCTGTTGGTAAGTCACGACCGGGCATTTCTCGATAATGCGGTCACGAGTACGCTGGTGTTTGAAGGCGGCGGCCGGATCGGGGAATACGTCGGTGGTTATACCGACTGGCTGCGCTATCAACAGAACATCGCCGCACCCAAGGTGGAACCGCGGCGCGCCAAGACGCTGCCATCAGCCAATGCGCCGTCGGCGAAGAAGGGCAGCGGCAAGTCGCGCAAGCTCTCCTATAAGGAACAGCAGGAACTTAAGGCGCTGCCCGCAAAAATTGAATCGCTGGAGGCGGAGCAGACCCGGTTGCAGGCGACGGTCGGCGATGCCGCATTCTACACGCAATCCGCTGAGGAGATTGCAGCGATGTTGGCCTGTCTCAACTCGGTAACCGGCGAACTCGAAACCTGTTATACCCGTTGGGAGGCGCTGGAGTCGCTGACGACAACCGCGAGGGAATGAAGGGCTCGCCAGCGTTAGGGACGTCCAAGGAGACCCATAATGAGACTATCTTCGGATAAGGGGCGGGCAACTGCTCGGAAGATAGCGGAAGGGAAAAAAGCCGAGGTTAATATTGCCGGCGCGTACAGCGCCGCCCAACCCAATCCCGGTAAGGATGTGGATCGCGTGGCGTTGTGATTAGCGGCGTTTGTGACCGCGCGCGCCGCGTGCGTCCGGGTCTTCGAAGCGCACACGCAGGGACTTGCCGCTAAAGGTTTTGCCGTCGAGCGCGGCCATCGCCGCGCGGGCCTCATGGCCTTCCATTTCGACAAAGCCAAAGCCTTTGCATTTACCGGTGAAGACGTCGGCGACCAGGCGTATGGAGCGCACGGTGCCGAATGGGGAAAACAGCTCCCGCACGGATTTTTCTGAGGCTTCGGTGGGCAGGTTGCCGACGAACATTTTTTTCAAGTATGCATCCTCGCTAAATTAGACAAAACCGCGCTACATGGGGGCAGAAGAAGAGCACCCGCGACCAGCCGCGGGTCCGCTGCCAAGCGCGCTTCAGCGCGGTATCGAAACGCGAACGGCTTGAGGACCCTTGGGGCCTTTTTCGATCTCGAAGCTCACGGCTTGACCTTCTGCCAAAGTCTTGAAGCCGCTTGCGGCGATCGCGGAGAAGTGTACAAAGACATCTTTGCTGCCATCGGAAGGCGTAATAAAGCCGAAGCCCTTGGCTTCGTTAAACCACTTGACCGTACCGGTCGCCATATAAATTACCTCTAAAATAAATTAATGATTTCACTTCAATTGCAAATCATCAAAATTCATGGGAATACCAAGGGGACTTCTAAACTAGCCTGAGTGATGTGCAATCGGAGCCAGTGTAACCGACTGAGACCGGAAACGCGAATATTTTCCACGCGTAATCGAGCGCAAGCGGCACGGACAACGGTCCTCTATGCAAACCTGTGCAAACCCTTGAACCGGTGCAGCAAAACGCGCAATTTTGGCATAATGCGCCAGGCGGGCTGGGCGGCCATTAAAGAAACTTCTGGTATTCCCTTGGTCCCGCCTGTATAGTCGCCGCACCTCCTTTAGGGAGGATGAAGACGTTTCTGACCTTCCCCGTGTTAGTTTGATCATTGGTTTCCTGGTTAGCAACGGATGGCCGATGCCGCCGCTCAATCGGTGGGATCGCCCTGGTTGAACCAGGCGCTGTGATTACCTACCGTGTAATTCCGCCGACGTTCGTTATTTTACTTAATTTATGGTCTGCCATAATCCGCGGACGAGGTATTATTGTGTCGTTTAAAGAATTAAAACTAAATCCCAAACTATTGAAGGCGGTCGAGGCCAGCGGCTTTACTGCGCCCACCGAGATTCAGCGCGCGGCGATTCCGGTGGCGTTGTCCGGGCGTGACTTGATGGCGTCGGCCCAGACCGGCACCGGCAAAACCGCGGCGTTTGTGTTGCCCGCGCTGGAGCGTTTGCTTAGCCCGTCTACTTTGCGCGGCAAGGGTCCGCGGGTGCTGGTGCTCACGCCAACGCGCGAATTGGCGATCCAGATCAATGACAATATCCGGCAATTCGGCCGCTTCTGTCAGTTCACCGCCGGTAGTGTAATCGGCGGCATGCCTTACCCGCCGCAGATGCGGCTGCTCAAACAGCCGTTGGATTTATTGGTGGCGACCCCCGGTCGACTGATGGACCACATGGAGCAGGGCCGCGTGGATTTTTCGCGGCTGGAGGTCCTGGTGCTGGACGAAGCCGACCGCATGCTCGACATGGGCTTTGTTGATGCCGTGAAGATGATCGCGGCGGCGACACCGGCCACCCGCCAGACGCTGTTGTTTTCCGCGACGCTCGAAGGCAAGGTGCTGGCGATCGCCAGGAATTTGTTGAAGAATCCGGCCCGGATCCAATTGGCGGTGAATAACGAGCGCCACATGATGATCCGGCAGCGCATGCATCAAGTCGATGATGCGGCCCACAAGCGCCGTCTGCTTGCCCATTACCTATTAGACGATTCCGTGACCCAGGTCCTTATTTTTACCGCGACCAAACGCGGCGCGGACAAACTGGCCAAGGCGCTGTCGGGCCAGGGCCACATCAGCGCGGCGCTGCATGGCAACATGAATCAAAATCAGCGCAAGCGTGCGGTTGATCGCATGCGCCGCGGCGAGTTTCGGCTGCTGGTGGCGACGGACGTGGCCGCCCGCGGTCTCGATATTAGGAGCATCAGTCACGTAATCAATTTCGATTTACCCCGTGTGGCCGAGGACTATATTCATCGCATCGGCCGCACCGGCCGTGCCGGCGCCACCGGCACCGCCATTTCCCTGGTCGGGCCGGAAGACCGGGACAATCTTGCCGACATCGAGCGCCTGACCGGGAGCAAGTTGGAGCGCACGGTTATTCCCGGTCTGGAACCGACCATGCCCGAGCCGCGCGCCGGACGCAGTCATAACGGCCAGCGACAAAAACCCAAGGGCCAGCGGCACGCGCGTCCGAGCGGCCCACACCAGCGCGACAGCCGTCACGTGGCGAAAAAAGGTCCGCGCGACGACCGTCAGCAAAACCGGGACCGGGCCGCTCGGCGGAATAAACCCGCGTCTTCCGGGCAGCGCCGACCTGACAGAGCCGGAGTCCAGCCAATATTCGGCTAGGGAACAATAAGCGGGACAGCCGAAGGCTATGATGTAGGGTGGGTTAGCGGCTTAGCCGGTCGTTCCCGACATCCTGTCTTCCGCGACACTTCCACGTCCCTGTGGGGCGGTCGCTCCCGACATCCTGTCTTCCGCGACACTTCCACGTCCCTGTGGGGCGGTCGCTCCCGACATCCTGTCTTCCGCGACACTTCCACGTCCCTGTGGGGCGCGTAACCCGCCAGCGGCCGCGTCCGGTGGGTTACGCGCCAAACACCGGCGCTAACCCACCCTACAAATAAAGTTAGCTCGTACGCGCCTGACAAGTCATTTCACCGGACGCGCAAGCGCGGCGCGCCGCTGAGCTTCATCTTCGCGTCCCGCTCACGGGACCGCGGTCTATGAGCCGAGGCTTATATTTGATTTAATCCATGACGTCATCCCTGTTTGTTGTTATGCAGGATTGTGCTACTTTAACTCTATGGTTTGCTGGGGGGCGAGGATGATATACATTATTTTTGACACAATATATCCCGTCAGTTAGGACATCTACTTTTAGCTAGGGCGGAATCATTAATGAATCCCACTGCGCATGGAAGTGGTATCCCGGAGTGGTTTTTCCCGGCCTTCGTTCTCGGCTGGGTGGGTGTCTGCGCCCTTCTTTCAATGATGGGCGGTTGGCATCAGTTAGCGTCGCGTTTCCGCGCGGCTTCCTCTATAGACGGAGAAAAATTCAGGTTCACCTCCATGTCCTTAGGCTCGGGGCTTTTCCCGGTGAACTACGGCAATTGTCTTTTCGTCACGGTTGGGCATCTCGGGCTGGCTTTATCGGTTCTTTTTATGTTTCGCATCCTTCACCCTCCATTGCTCATACCGTGGTCGGCGATCGAGGCGGTCCGCCCCGAGAAATTCTGGTTCATGACACGTATTGCAGTATATGTTCGGGGCCTCAATAAACGCCTGTTGTTTCCAAGGCGCGTTGGGAAGAAAATTCTTGAGACATTTAATTCGCAGGGCCAGAAGAAAGTGTCCGCCTGACATCCAACGCGCTTCGCATCCTAGATGATGCGGCGTTCGGTTCATCAATCCGGGAAGGATGGAGAAAATAGTGGTTAGAAAAATAGCGCACGATTTGTTACGTTTAGCACGCAGCCCAGTTTCGATGTTTACCGCTTCCAGTTTTTTCCGCGGCACTTGCGTCTGTGTCTATCAAGAAGAAAACGAACGCTAAGCCGCGCGCCGGGAGGACCAGTGCGCGTGGTCGACTATTGCCGCGCAAGGACAAGCGCGGGTTAGAGGCGGCGCAGATCGTGCTCGGCGCCGATGCGCCGGAAATTGCGGCGTTGGTCGAGCAGGTGAGGGCGGCGGGCGGCGTCGCCATTGGCGCGTATAAAGAGCCTTTTTCCGGCCGGCCGATTCTGCTCGCGGCGCTGCCGGTGGATGCGGTGCAGCCGACACCATTCCAGCGCGATCTTTCACCAACGCATACCCGGCGTCTGGCGCAGAAGATCGAAGAAGCGGGTTCGTTTCTGGATCCGTTGATCGTGGTGCGCGGGGAAGACGGGCGACTGTGGACGCCCAACGGCCGGCATCGGCTGGCGGCGGCCAAGGTGTTGGGGTTGCGCCAGATCACCGCACTGGTGTCGCCGGACGAAGAGCTCGCGTTTCGTATTTTAGCGCTGAATACCGAGAAGGCGCACAATCTGAAGGACAAAAGCCTGGAGGTGATCCGCATGGCGCGCAACCTGGCGAAGCGCAAACCGCGCGCCAAGGAGTCGGAGTTTGCCGCCGAGTTCGAGGCGCCGGAGCTGCTTACCTTAGGCGTGGCGTACGAACAAAACAGCCGTTTCGCGGGCAGCGCCTACAGCCCGTTTCTTAAAAAGGTCGATCGCTTCAGCGACCGCACGCTGCAAGCCTCCCTGCGTCAACGCGAAGATTACGCGGCGCGGCTGCAACAAATCACTGCGCAGGTTCAGCGCATCATCGCCGGGCTGCAAGCGCGCGGTTTCAACTCGCCCTATCTGCGTAACTACGTGGTCGCGCGCATCAATCCCGTGCGCTTTCATAAACTCAAAAAAGGTGACACCAATCCGCCGATGGCGATGGGCGAGGCGCTGACGCGCATGGCGGCGGCGGCGAAGAAGTTCAATCTGGATTCGGTCAAGTCCGGCGATTTAGCGCTGGTAGCGGCGGTATCCAGCGGCGAAGAGTAGCAGGGTGATGAAAAACTCGTTTTTCATCACCCTGCGGTGGCCGCTCTCGCGCATCCCTGCGCTACGCGGCACTAGGGCTTCCTGCCCGTCGCGGTATAGGGACGTACCGCCATTTTTCAAACACGCTACGTGTTTGAAAAATGAAGCAAAGCAAAAACCGCGCTTTTTGCTTTGCGTGTTGAAAAAGGCCACGGATGGACTTTTTCAACAACCTGCTAGCGTCGTTCAGTTCTGCGCCGCACTGGCGGCAGTCAGGCCGGGCACGCGCCGCTCGGCCCTGATCAGCCAGTCGCGGATGCGTTCGGCGTCGCCGTACTTCGAAAGCCTGCCCCAGGAGTCGAGCAGCACGATGGTCACCGGCCGGTTGGCGATAGTGGTTTGCATGAGCAGGCAGTTGCCGGCATCGGCGGTGTAACCGGTCTTGCTCAAGCCGATATCCCAGCGCCCGCCGCGTACCAGCCGATTGGTGTTATGAAAGATGGTGACGTGGCCGTTCTTGGTGTTCGTAATACTGAAGGTGCCGGTCGTAGTGATAGTTTGAATGAGAGGTTGTTCGCGCACGGCGGCGGCGAGTTTCACCAGGTCGCGCGCGCTTGCGACATTGGCGCTGGAGAGGCCGGAGCTGTCGGCGAAGCGCGTTTGCGTCATGCCGAACGCGCGCGCCTTTTCATTCATCGCCGCGACCAACGCCTCGGTCCCGCCCGGAAACTTCCGCGCGATCGCGCTCGCTGCCCGGTTGTCTGAGGCGCCGAGCGCCGCGTGCAACAGGTCATAGCCCGTGTATACAGCGCCATAAGGCAGGAGCGAGCCGGTGCCGCGCAGGCGGTCGCGGTCAGCGCGCGTAATCTCAATCGGTTCGTTGAGCGGCAACCGGGCCTCAAGAATGACAAGCGCGGTCATAAGTTTGGTGAGTGAGGCGATGGGACGCGGCCGGTCGACGCGGCGCCCATACAGCATCACCCCTTCGCGGTCGTCCATAATCAAAACTACGTCAGACTGCATGGCGAGCTGCTGCGGATTGCCGTACCGGATGATGTCTGCGGCCTTGACGTAGGGTGGAGCGGGGGGGTCGGTCTGCGCCGGTGCAATGCCGGCGGTGAAATAAAGCCCGGCGCCGAGGATACCGATCACCGCGAGCGTGAAAGTAATTCTTTTTGGTATGAGCGGGGCGATGGCTAAGCGGCTCGGTCCTTATTGAATGAAGCATATTCTATGTATCCGGCCGGTTAATACAATAGCCGTTGACACGGTCGCGCCGATTGGCGGGGGCCGGACGATGAGCGGTCGCGGGTAGGCTGGACAGTGGCCCTTATTGGCGCTGGCCGCCGGCGGGTACGGAAGAGGAGTGGCAAGGATCAGCGCATATCCCAGCTTCTTCTCATTTGGCTTAATATATAAGGTCATGTCATCAGCCCGGTCGTTAACGCATGAGCAATGAGCTGGTTTGCTGGAAGTGCGGCGCCTCGCTCAAAACCGTGCGGCTGCCTTTATTGCGGCGCGCGGAGTGCCCGGCGTGCCAGGCGGAGCTGCACGTGTGCCGCCTATGTACACTCTACAACCCCCACGTCAGCGACCGTTGTGACGAGCCCAGGGCGGAGCATCCGCGGGATACGGAGCGCGCTAACTTTTGCGATTACTTCAAACTCAAGCCCAATGCCTATCTTCGGCGCGATGAGTCGAAGACACAGGCGGCCAAGGCCAAACTCGATACGCTGTTCGGAAACGCGCCCGCCCAAGGCGAAGCGCCGGCTGCCGATACTACCCGGAAGAAGTTGGACGACCTATTCGGGTCGCGCGATGAAAACGGTGAGTAGGCCATAACTCATGGGCTATACTCGTTAAATAATAAACAGGTCAGGAGAAGAGCTTGGGTCCTCAGCGATTTCTAAACCGTTTGCGCAAAGAGCTACCCGGTTGGGTGGAACGGGGTTGGGTCACGCCAGTGTCGGCCGAGGCGATTTTGCAGCAGGTGGGTGCGCAGTCGGTGGGCACGCACTTTCTGGCGTCGGCCTTGGCGGTGCTCGGCGCGCTGCTGCTCGGTTCCGGTATCATTACTTATTTTGCCGCGAACTGGGATGCGATGCCCAAGCTCGTGAAGCTCGCGGTTTTGTTGAGCAGTCTATGGTTCAGTTACGGCGTTGGCGGCTATTTGCTGCGCGAGGACCGTTATCCCAGGCTGGCGCAGGCATTGTTGCTGCTTGGCGTGATCCTGTTTGGCGCGAATGTCATGCTGATCGCGCAGATTTATCACATTCAAAGCCATTATCCGAACGGCGTCCTGCTTTGGACGCTGGGCGGGTTAATGACGGCGTACCTTATCCCGTCGCAGCCGGCAATGGTCGCCGCGCTGGCATTGGCGGTTCTTTGGACCAGTATGGAATCGTTCGGCTTCGAGCGTATACACGGTGCGTTTCTGCTCGTGTGGCTTGCGTGTCTGCCGCGCATTTTTCAGCAGTCGTGGCGTGCCGCGGTGCATGTCGCTTGCATCGGGTTGATGCTATGGTTGTTGTTTGTCTTCGTTAACCTGGAGGATAATTTGCAGTGGTCTAAGGGCACGGAGCTCTTTGTCATACAACTTTATTTGCTTAGTTGTTGCGCGCTGTTTCTAATTGGTTTGTTGATGGACACCGCCGAGCGATTCGCGCCGTTCGCCGGTATCGTGCAGCGTTATCCCGTCATCGCCGGTCTGTTGAGCTTTTATGCATTAACCTCGCCGCGCCTGCAAAGCGGGCAGTACTGGCTAGGTGATAAAACGGTGCGCGCCACTGCGAGCACCACTTGGGTGATCGCCACTCTAGTAGCGCTGGCGGCGGTCGTGCTGCTTGCGGCCTGGCATCGGAGGCGGGCCGGCGGCGCGGCGCGGCCGGCCTATTTGCACTGGGGGCAGATGCTGATTGCCGGCATCGCCGCCTTGATCCTGGTTACCTTGTTCATCGGCGGCACGTATGGCGGGCTCGTGGCGCTCGCGTTTAACCTGTTGTTCTTTGCCGGCGTTATATGGCTGATCGTCGCCGGCGTGCAGCGCGAGGACCGTTTTCTGGTCAATGCCGGGTTCATGTTGTTCACGCTCGGATTGCTTAGCCGCTACGTCGATACCTTCTGGACCTTGCTCAATCGCTCGTTCTTCTTCATGGCGGGCGGGGCGATCCTGATCCTCGGCGGCTTCTTCCTGGAGAAACAGCGGCGGCGATTGACCGGAGAAATCCTGGCACGGCGCCAGGACCAGGGAGGCAGGGAAATATGACACTGCGCGTTGGGCTCATCCTATTAGTACAAACACTGGCGCTGACGGCGATGGTCGCGATGAAGCAGTGGACCTTGAACACCGGCACGCCGATCCTGCTGGAAACACAGCCGGTCGACCCGCGCTCGCTGTTTCGCGGCGACTATGTACACCTCAACTACACCATTAACACCATCAAGCTGGACGAGGTTGGCGGCGACGATGTGTTTCGGCGCTACGAGCGCGTGTACGTCGTGCTAAAGCCCGGCAGCCGGTATTGGGAGCCGGTGTCGGTCCATCAATCCTGGCCCACGGTCGAATCCGGTTTCGTGATTATCAAGGGCGAAGTCGAATCCACGATCGACTCGGTATGGGATCCGCAGACGCGCTCGCGCAAACCCCAGCGTGGGTTGAATTTGCGCTATGGCGTCGAGGATTACTTTGTTCCAGAAGGAACGGGCCGCGAGCTCGAAGCCCACCGGGACGGCAAGCGCATCGATCTGCGCATCGCGGTTGATCGCTATGGTAATGCCGGGATTAAGGCCGTGTTGGTTGATGGCGAAGAGCGCTACGTGGAGACGCTGTTTTAGCACTTGTATTGATATACTGCTCCTAAGATCTGTTTTAGGGCCTCGGCGCCTCAATAAAACCAGCGGCTCCTTCATTGCCACAATGACTACCCTTCTTTAGATAGTTAGGCAGAATTGAATGCTTGTATCAGCAGTGCTTATAATGGGCATGATGCCGAGCGATTGGGTTAAAAGGAGGCTGGAACCGATGGCTTATACTTATGAAGAATTGAAGGACAAGACGGTGGCCGAGCTGCGCGAGATTGCCGCCGGTATCGAGCACGAGGCGGTAAAAGGCTACACGCAACTGAACAAGGACCACCTGCTGGTAGCGCTATGCCGGGCGCTTAGCATTGACATGCATGAACACCATCAGGTGGTGGGTGTGGACAAGGTGGCTATCAAGACCCGAATCCGGGAGTTAAAGAGAAAACGGGAGGAAGCGTTGGCGGCGCATGACCATTCCCAGCTCAAGCTCATCCGGCGCCGAATCCATCATCTGAAGCGGGAGATCCGCAAAGCCATGGTTTAGCCGGCAAACCGGCTGTTATTAATGGCTGCCCCTAGTCTAATCAGAGTTCGATGATACGCGAAATTGGTTCTTATGAGGCCAAAACTCATTTGCCTAAACTGCTGGAGCGGGTCGCTAAGGGGGAGCGCTTTGTAATCACAAAACATGGGCGGCCCGTAGCCGAGCTGGTTCCGGTGGCAGGGCGGTCGCGCCAAGACGTTCAAACTGCGATCGAAAAACTAAAGGCTTTCCAGGCAACCCATAGCTTGGGTGGTTTATCTGTCCGGCAAATGATTGATGAAGGACACAAATACTAATGCCTTTTGTTTTAGATTGCTCAGTGGCAATGACCCGGGTTTTTCCAGACGAGGCTACTCCTTGGATGCAAGCCTGCGCTCCGCCTGCGCGGCTGCAGGCGTGAAGTCCGCTTGATCCACAGGAGACGATCGGGTTATTGCGCGTACCAGTTGGTGCGCAGCACCTGGTATATCTTCGCGGGATAAGTGCGCTGGCCGGGGCTGCCGTTGTAGCGCGCCAGCGCGTGCATCAAGTTGCCGTTTTCTTTGTCCAAATAATATTTCAATATGGTACAGCCGTAACGCAGGTTGGTTTGCAGGCGGAACAAACTGTCGCCGGGTTTGCCGATCTCTTTCATCCAAAAAGGCATGACTTGCATCAAACCGCGCGCGCCGACGCGTGAGATCGCGTAAGGATTAAAGTCGCTCTCTACATGGATCACCGCCAATACCACTTCCGGCTGCAGCCCGGCGCGCGTCGCCTCATAGTGCACGTTCTTCAATAATTCGACTCGGTAGGGGGGGTGGGGCAGCTTTTTTTCCAGGCGCTTCGACATGTCGGCCAGCCATACCACGGCGTCGAAGCGGTCCTTAAAACTATCGGATTCGTTCGCCGCCTTTTTAAGCAGGGCCTTGAGCTCGGGATCAACCGGCCGGGTTGCTTCCGTCGCCAACGCATCTGCGCCGGCAAGCATTAAGCCTGCGTAAAGCAGATGGACAATCACTCTTGTTCTAAATGAGGAGAACATTTATTTTACGATCTCACGTAACAGGGTTATCGCCTTATCCAGCGGCAATTCGCGGTTTTGCGATTCGTGGCGCGCTTTGTATTCGATCATGCCCTTATCCAGCCCGCGTTCCCCCAATACCAGTCGGTGCGGGATGCCGATCAAGTCTATATCGGAAAACATTATGCCCGGCCGCTCGTTGCGATCGTCGAACAGCACCTCAAAGCCGGCGTTCTTAAGATTTATATAGAACCTTTCCGCCGCTTCCGCCAGCCTCGGCGATTTATGCAGGCCAATCGGGACCAGGGCCATTTGGAACGGCGCGATCGGGTCCGGCCAGATAACGCCGTTGGCATCGTGGTTTTGTTCAACCGCGGCGGCGACCAGGCGGGAGACGCCAAGGCCGTAGCAACCCATGGTCATGGTAACCGCCTTGCCCGACTCGTCCAGGCAGGTGGCATTCATGGCCGCGCTGTATTTCGTGCCGAGTTGAAACACGTGCCCCACCTCGATGCCGCGGCGGATATGGAGCTCTCCGGAGCAATGTGGACACGCATCGCCCTCGACCACGTTGCGGATATCCGCCGCGGCCGGCTCAGGCAGGTCGCGCCCCCAGTTTACCCCGCGCAGATGCCGGTCTTCCTGATTCGCGCCACAGACAAAATCGTGCAAATGCGCGGCGCTATGATCGGCGATGATTGGGATTTTTAAGCCCACGGGCCCGACCGAGCCCGGCGCGCTGCCGGTAACCGCGCGCACTTCTTCCGGCGGGACGAAGGTTAGAGGTTTTGCCACCTGCGGCAGTTTTTCCGCCTTGGTGTTATTGAGTTCATGATCGCCGCGCAGCACCAACGCGACCGGCCCGTTTTTACCCTGCACCACTAAAGTTTTTATCGCGCGCGCCGGGTCTACCTTAAGAAACTGGCTGACGTCCTGTATAGAATGTCTGCCGGGGGTCGCAATGGGTTCCATTTTTGTTGCGGCGGCGGCACGTTTGCCGGCAGGCGGCGTAGCCGCAAGTTCGATATTGGCGGCATAATCGCCGTTGGAGCAAAACGCAATCGCGTCCTCGCCGGAGTCCGCGAGCACATGAAACTCGTGTGAGGCGCTGCCGCCGATCGCGCCGGTGTCGGCTTGCACGGCGCGGAATTCCAATCCTAAGCGGGTAAATATGCGTGTATAGGTCGCTATCATCAGATCATACGTTTCTTGCAAAGACGCCTGATTCAGATGAAATGAGTAAGCGTCTTTCATCAGAAATTCACGCGCGCGCATGACGCCGAAACGCGGCCGTATCTCGTCGCGGAACTTAGTTTGAATCTGATAAAAATTCGCCGGCAGTTGGCGGTAACTGCGGATCTCACGCCGAATCAGGTCGGTAATCACCTCTTCGTGGGTCGGGCCGAAGCAGAACTCGCGCTGGTGCCGGTCTTTGAAGCGCAAAAGTTCAGGGCCGTACTCCTCCCAGCGGCCGGATTCTTGCCACAGCTCCGCCGGCTGTACCGCCGGCATCAATACCTCTTGTGCGCCGGCGTTATCCATCTCCTCACGCACGATATTTTCCACTTTGTGCAGCACACGCAGGCCGAGCGGCAACCAGGTGTACAAACCGGTCGCGAGTTTGCGGATCATGCCGGCACGCAACATCAGGCGATGGCTGATGATCTCCGCATCGGCGGGAGTTTCTTTCACTGTTGATAATAGAAACCTGGAGACGCGCATAAGCCATTTATAATTATCGCGGGAACCCGGAGTATACCTGAATTAACGCACTCTGATCGAGACGAAATTTAATTCGCACGGCACGGGCACCGTTTCGCACTCGTTTTCTTATATCCCGGCAGTAACTCAGCCTTTCAGCCCAGGAATATTTTGTCGTGTATTGGTAGGCTGACTTTGTGAACATTAATACTCAAGGAGGCCGTATGCCGTTAAAACGTGGAAGTTCCAGAGAGGTGGTGGGTGAGAATATAAAAAAGGAAATGGCGCATGGAAAGCCACAGAAGCAGGCGGTAGCGATCGCCCTTAAGGCCGCTGGAAGATCAAAGTATCAGCAACCCAAAAAAAGCAAAGTAAGCGCGGGAAAAAAGCCGACGACATCCAGAAAGAAAAAATAACTTCCCGTGTAAAGCCGGCCGTTGGCCGGCTATGGCAGCGCGGGATTTTCCTTTTAATCCACAATGTTGCCTACGCGCCACAACTGCGCCGCGCCGCGGACGCCGGAACTGTCGCCGAATTTATTCGGTAGTATAGGCGTCAGCAGCTCATCATTGAATACGTATTTGGCAGTCCGTTCCCGCCCTTCGGTATAAAGCCGCGTGACATTCGATAGGCCGCCGCCCAGCACGATGGCGTCGGGATCGAGAATGTTAATGACCATGGCAAGTGCGCGCCCGAATCGATCCAAAAGGCGCTGCATCGCGGCTTCCGCAATGGCCGAACCTTCGGCCGCGCGCTCTGCGATGGCATGCGCTTCCAACTGCGGGTCACCACCCATCGTTTGGTAATCACGCGCGAGACCGGGGCCGGAGATCAACGTTTCCACGCAACCGCGTTTACCGCAATAACAGAGAGGCCCGTCGGCCTCCAGTACATTATGTCCCCATTCGCCGGCAATCCATTGCGGTCCTTGATGTACTTGGCCATTAAACACAATACCGCCGCCAACGCCGGTTCCCATAATAACGCCGAATATCACCGGGTAGCCTTGACCCGCGCCGTCTATCGCTTCACTCAAGGCGAAGCAGTTGGCGTCATTGCTCAGGCGTATCCTGCGTTTCAAACGTTTTTCCAGGTCAGCCAATATCGGTTTGCCGTTAAGGCAGGTAGTGTTGGCGTTTTTTAAGTTGCCGGTGCGGGTCGACAGCGCGCCCGGGGTGCCGATACCGACCCGGCAAGCGGCGCCGGCTTGTTGCTCAAGCGAAAGAACTAAATCCTGCATGGTATTTAACACGGCTTCATAGTCGCGGTTCGGGGTCGGGCGGCGTTCACGGATTAAAATCCGATTGGTATCGTCCATGACGATGCCTTCGGTTTTAGTGCCGCCAAGGTCAATACCTATTCTTAACATACTGGGTCTCGTTGCATTTTATGTCGTGGCGCCACGTCTGGCTGCATATCTAGTGTCGTGTCCCGAAAATACTTTTGCGAAAAACCTCCCTCACCCCAACCGGCTTCGCCCCCCTCGCTTCGCTCTCCCCGGCAGGAGAGGGGCCAAACGCCCTTCTCCCTCCGGGCATAGGTATCTACACAATTCATCAACCCAATGATTCTGAAGGAGCCGCCCAATCACACCGCAACACCCAACTGATTCCCGCTTGCGCGGGAATGACGATCTATTCGAGATGTGTAGATACCTATGCCCTCCGGGGAGAGCGAAGCGAGGGGGGCGAAGCCGGTGGGGATGAGGGGCGCGGTCCACGAATGCGACAACGTCAGAATTACGTAATTTATTCATGGGGCACCACACTAGCTACATATCGATGGTCTGCTGCGTACCGAGATTCGTCCTGGTTGGAGAAGTCACCGGAGAGTTACAATCCCAGATAAGCGCGCCGGATTTCCGGGTCCTGAATCAATTCCGAAGCGACTCCTTCGCGCGTCAATAGTCCGGTTTCCAGCACGTAACCACGGTCTGCGATATCAAAGGCGGCAAAAATATCCTGTTCCACCAGCAACACCGTCATGCCTTTGTTGCGGATTTGTACCAGCACATCCAGGAGCCTGTCGACGATGACAGGGGCAAGCCCCAGACTCATTTCGTCGACCGCAAGCAATTTCGGCGCGGCCATCAATGCCCGGGCGATGGCGCACATCTGCTGCTCGCCGCCGGACAGGCTTCCGGCGAGTTGACCGCGTCTCTCATGGAGCAAAGGAAATAACGCATAGACCTCATCCTGGCTGCGTCTCACCGCGACTTTGTCGCTTCGACGGTAGGCGCCCATCAGAAGATTTTCCTCAACCGTCATCCGGTCAAACAACTGCCGGCCCTCGGGCACATGGACGAGCCCCAAGGCGAACACTTGTTCCGGGGTGAGGTCGCCTAGCTCTCGCCCGGAGAACTCCACCTGCCCCTGGAACGGAATCACCTTGGAAATGGCCCGCAGCAAGGTTGTCTTGCCCGCGCCGTTGCTGCCCACGAGTGCGACAATTTCCCCTTCCCGAACGTTGAGATCGATGCCGCGAAGCACTGGCATGCCATAACCGGCGTGCAACTGGTGAATCCGCAGCAACGCCTCGCTCATGCCCGTCTGCGTCCGAGATAGGCTTCAATCACTCGTGGATCATTGAGTATCACGTCGGGCGGACCCTCGGCGATTTTGCGCCCGTAATTCAGTACGATGACGCGGTCGGACAAGCTGTGGATGGCCTTCATGACATGCTCGATGACGAGAATGCTGATGCCCGCCGCCCGCACTTTTTTAATAATGGCGATGACTTCATCGATCTCCGCGTGGTTGAGACCCGCCATCACCTCGTCCAACAACAGCAAGGTCGGCTTCATGGCCAGGGCCTTCGCCAGCTCCAGGCGTTTGCGGTCGGGTCCGCCCAACGCGTCGGCGCGCTGTTCGGCACGGTGCGCGAGATCGACAAACTCCAGCCGCTTTAAGGCTTCGGTACGCGCGACTTTGAGCTCCCGCTGTCCGCCGCCAGTGCCGCGAATAAGGCGCCCACGGCCACATTATCGAGCACGGTCAACATGGGGAATGGTCGCGCGATCTGGAACGTGCGGCCGATTCCGAGCCATGCGCGTTTATGGGCGGGCATTCCTTCTAAGGCGGTGCCGTTGAACGCCAGCTCACCCTTGGTTGCTCGCAATGTCCCGTTGATGAGACTCACGAGCGTGGTTTTGCCGGCGCCGTTGGGGCCGATCAGGCCTAGAATCTCATTACGCTGCAATTGAAAGCTTACGTCTTCCAGCGCGGCCAGGCCGCCGAAGCGCTTAGTGAGATTGCTGGCTTCCAGGATCGGGTCCATCGTTCGCCGTTAGAGCCGGTTGCGCCGGACGTTGTCGCTGAAATAACGCCAGCCCGCCTGTTTGTAGCGAAGGGCAAGATCCGCGAGTCCCCGCGGCATGAACACCACCGCCGCCACGATCACCAGGCCGAAGAATAGACTGGCGATGCTCGTGATCTCGGTGGATAGGATTTCGGAAATCCCGGAAAGCAAAAAAGCGCCGACCACCGGCCCGAAGATCGAACCCGGGCCGCCGAATACGGCCATGATGATCATCTTGACATTGAGCGAGATGTCGAATGAACTCACCGGATCGATGAAAGTAATCCAGTAGGCGTGGATGCCGCCGGCAAGTGCTGTGAAAAACCCGGACAAGGTGAAGGCCATGACCTTATATCGGGTGGTATCGACGCCCATCACCGCCGCCGCATCCTCATTTTCGCGGATGGCGATAAGGCCAAATCCGAAACGGCTGCGGGATACCCAGGCCACGACCAGCGTGACGGCAACCAACAGCCCCAGGGCCAGTTCGTAAAAAAGCGCATCTTGCTTCAACAACGGCAAGACGATGCCGATGTTGCGGCCCGCGATGTCGAGGTTGGAGAAAATGGCAGTCATCACCTGCGCCAGCGCGAGGGTGGCAATGGCGAAGTAGTGCCCGCGCAACCGCAGCACCGGGAACCCCAGCAGAACGGCGAAGACCATCGCGAGTAGTGCCCCGATGGCCAGGCCCATTCCGAATGGGAGATGGAACTCGGTCATGGCGATGGCGGTGCCATAACTCCCCAGCCCGTAAAACACCGAGTTACCAAAGGAAGCATAGCCGGTATAACCGCCGATGATGTTCCAGCTTTGCGCCAGGGTAGCGAGCAGTAGGGTGCTGACACCGAACTGCACAAGGGTGGGTGTGCCCAGCCAAGGTAGCGCCGCCAAAAGCGCCAGCACGATGACCGCGACCAGCCAGCGCATGGGTGTTTTCATGCGGTTCTTCCCAGCAATCCCTGGGGCCGTAAGATAAGGACCAGCACTAGGATGCCGAAGCTCGCGACGTCCGTGTATGTGGGTCCGACATAGAGAGAAGTTAACGATTCCACCATCCCTAAGAACAAACCGCCTACGAACACGCCCCAGGGATTCTCTAATCCGCCGACGATGGAAATGGCAAAGGACTTTGCGGTTAGACTCCCACCCATGTAAGGATTGACTTGCGAGACGACGCCGTAGAGGCTGCCGGCGGCGCCGGCGAGCGCCGCCCCGAGGGCGAAGGTGAGGGCGTAGATGCGGCGGGGATCAACTCTGCCCGTAGATTGCGATGACATTCCCTTTCTGCACCTGGATCACGGTTTGCGGAAGGCTGATCTGGCCTACGTCGTTGAACTGGATACGGCCATATAAACTCTCGAAATTTATCTTGGCGATGGTGTCCCGTACTTTCTGCGGATCAAGCGTACCGGCGGCTTCAATCGCTTTAGCAAACGCCTCTACATCGGCCACAGCCGAAGCCGCATGATAATCCGGATCATAACCGTGCTTTGCCTTGTACGCCGCGGCAAATTCTTCGGCGTTACCGAAGTATTCGTCCTTGAGGCTCGCCGAAGGCAGCCAGGATGTCATACCAAATGCATAGTTGGCATCATTTCCCAAGGCTTTGCGGAAATCCGCACTCGGTACGCCGACGGTAAAAGAATAGAATTTGGGGCTCACGTCCAGGCTTTTGGCCTGACGGATGAAGTTGAGGATCTCGGTCTCGTGGCCCGCTACCAGCACCGCGTCCGGCTGTTGTGACTTAAGGCGGGAAAGCAGCGAATTAAAGTCAGTGCTGTTGGTGCTATAACGCTCGTTCAGTACCAATTTAAAATCGGTCTTGGCCAACTGCTCCTGGGTGCCTTTGGCGACGGCTACATCGAAGGCGTCATCGGCGAAGAGCAGCGCTACCGTCGTGGGGGCGGGATTGAGCTTGCTCATGGCCTCGATGGTGCTGGAAAAATACAGGCTCGCCACCGGCAGAGTGCCGAAGATATATTTGTAGCCGCGGCTAAAAATCTGATCCGATGCACCGCCACCTTGAATCATTGGCACTTGGTATTTCTCTGCGACCGACGAGTCGGCCAGGGCATAGTCACTGGCAAACGGGCCAAGGAGAAAATTGACCTTGTCCTGAGTCAGTAACTGTACGTACTGCCGGACGCTCAGGTTAACGTCGGACTGGTTATCCAGAAGCTTTAAGGCGAGTTTATATTGGGTGTTGCCGACTCTAATGCCGCCCTTAGCGTTAATTTTCTCGATGGCGAACTCATAGCCATCCCGATAATACCGGCCGGTATTTGCAACCGGTCCCGTAACCTGGACCGAGGCGCCCAAGGTGATAGTATCCGCGGCCACCGCTGCAGCACACAATGTGCCGATCAATCCTAACAATAACTGTTTCATTTTGACGCTACTCCTTAAAAATGTGCAAAGAAATGACGAAACCTCCGGCATCCTTTTACGCAGGAGGTCTGCCCCGTTTCCGCAAGCCGAACGGCTTGTGGATCCACTCACGTAATGCGTATTTTGCAGCTTATCATGTACGCGCCGTTTGGAACGATCTTTTCCGAAGCGGTCGATGTTCGATTGGCTGTTTTCTGCACCACCCGGGGAAATGCCGGACCATCGATCTACGTGTGGCCGAGGTAGTGCCTAAGCGCCCCTGACGCGCGTATTGTGTGCCAGATCGATATATAATTTCAACTTGACCAAGCGGCACTTTCTGCGCTGCGCTTTCCTGCTCCGCTTGAAAGCCGGGGCCGGCCCGCTCGGCGGGAGGAAGATCCACTGGACCTTCCTCATCATATCGCCTCGCCCCCATGCCGCAGGAACCTCTGACTAAGTCAGAGGTTCCTTAATTTTTCCGGCGGCGCTTTGCGCATTTCTTTTCGCCGCCTAAAATAGGGATACTGTTATATAAAGTGGAGCACGTCGATGATATGGCGGAAGAGATCCTTAAGCGTCGTCCTGTTTTTATTATTTGGCGCTCTTTCAGGCCCTGCGCCGGCGGCAGCCATCCCCGACCCCCTCAAACCACTGCACGTGATAAGCCGTTTGGGATTCGGCTCCGATCCAGGGCAAGTAGAGAAAATCCAAACCATGGGGATCGAAAAATACATCGCGGCGCAGCTTGCGCCCGACTCCATTCCCGAGTCGGATAAACTGACGCGGCAATTAAACGAGCTCAAGACCTTGGGTTTGAATCCGGCGCAGCTATTTCAAGAATATGGCCCGCCGCGAGCGATGCGCGGACAGAAACCCGACCCGGAAGCGATTAAGGCCGCGCGCGAACGGGCGCGCGCGATCGTACAGGAAGCCGCACGTGCGCGCCTGTTGCGCGCTATAGAAAGCCCGCGCCAATTGCAAGAAGTAATGGTGGACTTCTGGTTTAATCACTTCAATGTATTTGCCGACAAAGGACTCGACCAGCTCTGGGTCGGCGCCTACGAGCGGGAAGCGATCCGCCCGTTCGCGTTAGGCCGTTTTTACGATTTGCTCTCTGCCACCGCGCATCATCCCGCCATGTTGTTTTATCTCGACAATTGGCAGAACACGGCGCCCAACAGTCCGGGGGCGCGCGGCAAATTACAGGGGGTTAATGAAAACTACGCGCGCGAGTTGATGGAATTGCACACGCTCGGCGTGAACGGCGGTTATACCCAAACCGACGTCGTCGCCTTAGCGCATATTCTTACCGGCTGGGGGCTACAGCGCCCGCAATCGCGCGCCAAAGGGTCACAGGGATTTTATTTCGACGCCAAACGGCACGATTTCAGCGACAAGATTTTTCTTAGCCGTCCAATCAAGGGCGGCGGCCTAGCCGAAGGCGAGGAGGCGCTGGCGATGCTCGCGCGTCATCCCGCCACCGCACGCCATATCAGTAACAAATTGGCGCAATATTTCGTCGCCGATGAGCCGCCCGCGGGCTTCGTCGAGCGTTTAAGCAAGGCTTTCATCGATTCCGATGGAAATATCCGTACCGTACTCAATACCTTGTTCCACAGCCCGGAGTTCTGGGAGCAAAGATATTACGGCCATAAATTTAAAACCCCCTATCACTACGTCGTTTCGGCGGTGCGCGCCAGCGGCCTGTCGGTTAACAACACCCAGCCGCTGAACGGAATTTTGCGCCAGCTCGGCATGCCGCTTTATGGTTGTCTAACCCCAGACGGCTATAAGAACACCGAACAGGCCTGGCTTAACCCGGACGCCATGATGCGGCGTTTAAGCTTCGTCACCGTGTTGGCGAACGGCCGTTTGCCGTTATCAAATCAAGAGACCGTCGGCCCGGCGGGCGTCATGTCTATGGTTAAACAGCCATCCGCGGAGACGCCATCCGTCGATGTTTTACAACTGACGCGCGCCTTACCCGGTCTTTCCGCGCAAACCCAGGCGGCGATTGATATTGCGCCGGCATCCTTGCGCGCCGCATTGATGCTCGGCAGCCCGGAATTTATGCGTTACTAAAAGGTTAAGGAGCACAATCATGAACCGCCGCTTGTTTTTAAAAAGGTTGACCGCCCTGTCGGCAGTGAGCCTGATTCCGATCGGCCGTCTCGGCTGGGCGGCGAAGACCACCGAAGCCGCTAACAATAAACGCCTGATCGTGGTTTTCTTGCGCGGCGCGGTCGACGGTTTGAATGTCGTCATTCCTTATAATGAGCGCAATTATTATCTCGCGCGGCCGGGCATCGCCATTCCGCCGCCGGCCAGCGGCGCCGGCGGCGCGCTCGATCTGGATGGCCGGTTCGGGCTGCATCCGGCGCTGGCGCCGGTGTTATCTTTGTGGCGCGACCGCAGCCTGGCGTTTGTGCACGCGTGCGGCTCGCCGGATCCGACCCGCTCGCATTTCGATGCGCAAGATTACATGGAAAGCGGCACGCCGGGGATCAAATCCACGGCGGATGGCTGGATGAACCGCTTGCTCGCCGTCTTGCCGGGAGGCCATAGCTCGACCTCGGCGCTCAATCTCGGCCCGACCGCCCCGCGCATTCTGCAAGGCCCGATCGCGGTCGCAAATCTGCCGTTAACCAAAAATGCCGCGCAACCCATGCCCTTGGATAGGCCGCCGATCGGCAATGCCTTCGATCGTTTGTATGCTGGAAACGATCCGCTCAGCCTGGCTTATAAAGAAGGCCAGGCGATGCGTAAAAAGCTATTGGAAGAGTTGAAACAAGATATGCAAAGCGCCGATAACGGCGCACCTTCTGCAAACGGTTTTGCGGCGGAAGCGGATCGCCTGGCGCGCCTGCTCGTCAGAGATGCGGGCATCCGCCTGGTATTCATCGCCTTAGGCGGCTGGGATACGCATATCAATCAGGGCGTGGCCAACGGCCAGCTCGCCAACCATTTGCGTCCCTTAAGCGAGGGATTGATAACGCTGGCGCAGAGATTAGGTCCGGCATACGCGGATACGGTCATCATTGTCCTGTCGGAATTCGGCCGCACCGTGAACGAAAACGGCAATGGCGGGACCGACCATGGTCATGGCAATGTGCTATGGGTACTAGGCGGGCCCATCCATGGCGGCAAAGTGTATGGACAATGGCCCGGCCTGTCGCCGGAAAACCTCTATGAGGCGCGGGATCTCGCCGTCACCACCGACTTCCGCGAAGCAATCGGCGTCGTCGCCAAGCGGCATTTGAATGTCGATGATAAAAATCTCGCCCGGCTGTTTCCAAATTCAATCCAAAAAACAGTAAAGCTTGGCGGATTGATAAGCTGAGCGCGGATCCCGCGTAACTGACCGCGCGCCGGGATCGATGCCTATATAGGCTAAGTGAGATTTTGCAGCCAGCGGGTGTAGAGACGATCGGCAATGTCGCGCAGGCGCTGGATGCGTTCGTTAAGCCCTGCCGTCATCTCGCCTGCGCTTTGAATGGTCGCCGTCGGGCGCGCAACTGCTTTTGTACCCATTCGCGCCCATTCCCGCACCATCGGTGCAGTCATTTCTACATGGCATTGCAACGCCAAGGTTTTGCCGCTCACAAAGCCTTGATTGGCGCAAGCCGCGTTTTGCAAAATACGCGCGGCGCCGGGTGGAATCGTAAAAGTCTCCCCGTGCCAGTGGAATACTTCAAATTCAGAACCGAGCTCGCTCAGCCATACACGCGCCTCCGGGGTGTCAGCGGCCTTGACCTCGAACCAGCCGATTTCGCGCACGGGATTGGCGCTAACCACGCCGCCCAGGGCTTTGCTGATCAACTGGCCGCCAAGACAATGGCCGAGGACCGGTTTGTCGCCAGCCACCGCTTCACGGATCAGGTCGAGCGCCCGCGGAATCCAGGGTAGATCGTCGTTCACGCTCATCGGCCCGCCCATGAACACCAGGCCGGAAAATTCAGCTATGCTTGCGGGGAGAGCCTCGTTTTTATCGATTTTAATTACCCGATAGGGAATCGAATGACGCTCGAGAAACTCGGCAAAATAACCCGGGCCTTCGCCGGCCGCATGACGAGAAATCAATACTTCCATGCTTGGATTTTACCTTAAATCGCGCACCAATCCAGATTTCATGGGAATCTTGCTGGCGCTAGCGTTATTAGTCCCCTGCTGTGCCGATGCGGTAGATAAGATCAGCCTATTGGCGTTGTTTAAAGATAAAGCCATCTTCCAAATTGACGGCGCCCGCCGGCTTTTGCAAAGCGGACAGGTGAGCCCGGAGGGGGTTAAGCTGATAAGCGCCAATACGGAAGAGGCCACGGTCGAGATCGATGGCAAGCGCGAGGTGTTAAAGCTCGGCGTAGTCACAGCGGGCTTCAGCAGCACAGGTCAACCCAGTGTGACATTATGGGCGGATGGCAACGGTTTCTTTCATGCCGAGGGCAGTATTAATAATGTGCCGGTGAAATTTTTAGTGGATACCGGTGCTAATACCATCGCCATAAACAGCGCGCTCGCCCGGCGCATCGGGATCGATTACACCAAAGGCCAGCCGGGCACCGCCACAACTGCTTCCGGTTACGCACGCGTTTATGGTGTGGTGCTGAATGCGGTCAAGATCGGCGAGATTGTCTTGCATAATGTAAGTGCCGGCGTCATTGAAGGACAGCAGCCGGAGATGCCGCTGCTCGGCATGTCTTTTCTGAATAGTCTGGAAATGCGGCGCGACGGCAACCGGATGGAATTAATCAAAAGGTATTAATCAGAAGCGGGCGTTTGTGTTTTAGAGATCGAGCGGCTCGAAAAAAACATCCACCGACCCTGTCACTGAGGGCCGTTGCGGGTTGGGCACCTGGCAGGGGATCACCGTGACTGTGCAAGGACAGGGAGATTAAATATACTGTTTGCCATGATTAAAGAGAGCGCATGCAATCGCCCTATACTTGTTCCTCCAGAGGGGGAAAGGCGGGTGTTACTGCATTCCTGTTGCGCGCCCTGTGCCGCGGATATCATGAGTGAAATGCGCCGCTCGGGGATAGACTTTACCGTCCTGTTCTATAATCCCAACATCCAACCGGAAAAAGAATACCTCCTGCGGAAGTCGGAGAATATGCGCTATGCAGAGAAGCTAGGCGTCCCGTTCGTGGATCTGGATTACGACACTGACAATTGGTTTGTCCGCACCAAGGGTCTTCAATATGAACCGGAGCGTGGCGCGCGTTGCACGGTTTGTTTTGACATGCGTTTTGAACGCAGCGCCTTATACGCGGTAGAACAGGGTTTCAAGGTGTTCACCAGCTCCTTAGGTATTTCCCGTTGGAAAGACATGGAGCAGATTAATCGTTGCGGCGAAAACGCGGCGGCGCGTTATGACGGTTTGACGTACTGGACCTTCAATTGGCGCAAGGGCGGAGGCAGTCAGCGCACCATTGAGATCGCTAAGACCGAACGCTTTTATCAGCAGGAGTATTGCGGCTGCATTTATTCTCTGCGCGATAGCAATCGCCATCGCCTGGCAACTGGCCGAGGAAAAATAAAGTTTAGTGTTAAGTTTTACGGAAGGAATTAAAACACGGAAAAAGCTTCAGCGAGCCGTTCTTGCCTTATGTCAGAATCGGAGCCTCATTCAGGAATGGATTCTGGGAGCCTAAAGCTGACGCCTGATGCCGCCGTTTTGTCTTTTTGCACCAGGGCGTACGCGGAATGGTTGTGGATGGATTCGAAGTTTTCTGATTCTACAACATAAGCATCGATACGCTCGTCAGCGTTCAAGCGAGCGGCTACATCCCGCACCATGTCTTCGACGAATTTGGGATTGTCGTAAGCGCGTTCGGTGACGTATTTTTCATCCGGACGCTTCAGCAAACCGTAGAGCTCGCAGCTCGCCTCTTTTTCCACCATATCGATCAAGTCCTCGACCCAGACAAAAGTGTTAGGGCGAACAGTAAGCGTTACATGCGAACGCTGGTTGTGCGCGCCGCGGTCGGAGATCTGTTTTGAGCAAGGGCAGAGGCTGGTAACCGGCACCACGACTTTAATTGTCATGACACGTTTACCGCCCTTGATCTCGCCGGTGAAAGTCACCTGGTAATCCATGAAGCTTTGTACGCCGGAGACCGGCGCGGCTTTGTTGACAAAGTACGGGAAGGCCATCGCGATATGGCCGGCATCGGCTTCCAACCGCTCGCTCATCTCCACCAGCATGTCCTTAAAAGATTCCACCGAGATTTCCGGTTCGTGGTTATTCAAAATCTCCACAAAGCGCGACATGTGCGTGCCTTTGAAATTGTGCGGAAGCTCGACATACATATTGAAGTTGGCAATCGTGTGCTGCTCCCCCTGGCTGCGATCTTTGACCCGGATCGGGTGGCGGATGTCCTTAATGCCGACCCTGTCGATCGCAATGCGGCGGATATCGGCGCTGCTCTGGACGTCAGCAATGTCGTTCACCGTCGCTTCATAGTTTTTAGGTACGGCCTTCATTAAATTTCCTTTTGCCCTTGATAAACAAACTTGACTGAATTGGTCAAGTTTAGCCAAATTGTACTTTGTCGGCAAGGCTAAGGGGCATCATTTTAAGTATGCGGCGGCGAATACCGGCGCCATCCAAGCCGCATTCCGCCAGCATTTCCGCCGGGTTACCTTGATCGAGATAGCGATCCGGCAGGCCCAAATTCAGCAAATTAACCGTTATACTTGTGCCTGCCAGGAACTCGTTGACCCCGCTGCCGGCGCCGCCCAATACCGTATTTTCTTCGACTGTCACCAATAGGTCATGGTTCTGCGCCAGGTGCAAAACCATCTCCTCATCCAACGGCTTCACGAAGCGCATATTCACCACGGTCGCGTTTAACGACTCGCCCGCCTGTAATGCCGGCGCCAGCGTGCTGCCGAAAGCGAGGATCGCGACATGTTTGCCGCCGCGCCGCAGTTCCGCCTTCCCCACCGGCAACGCCTGCATGGGTTTTTGCACGGCAACACCCGGGCCGCTGCCGCGCGGGTAGCGCACCGCGCTGGGGCCATTGAGGGTGTAAGCCGTATAGAGCATTTGCCGGCACTCGTTTTCATCCGCCGGGGCCATGACCACCATATTAGGCAGGCAACGCAGATAAGATAAATCGAAACTGCCGGCGTGAGTAGGGCCGTCCGCCCCCACCAAGCCGCCGCGATCGATGGCGAACACTACGGCCAAGTTTTGCAGGCTGACGTCGTGGATTAACTGATCGTAAGCGCGTTGCAGGAAGGTGGAGTAAATCGCCACTACCGGCTTGAGCCCCTCGCAGGCCAGTCCGGCGGCAAAGGTCAGGGCGTGTTGTTCGGCAATGCCGACGTCAAAATAGCGCTCCGGAAAGCGCTCGGAAAAAGCGACTAACCCCGAGCCCTCGCGCATGGCCGGCGTGATCCCAATCAGACGGGAATCTTGCTCGGCCATATCGCACAGCCATTCGCCGAACACCTGGGTGTAGGTTTTGCCGCTGGGTTTCTGCTCCATCTTGCCGGTGGCCGGATCGAACGGCGTGACGCCGTGGTAGACGCACGGATCGCCTTCCGCCGGTTCATAACCCTTGCCCTTGCGCGTGACCACGTGCAGCAAGCGCGGGCCCGTTGACTCGCGCATGTTGCGCAAGGTTCTAATCAATACATTTAAATCGTGCCCATCGATCGGGCCGATGTAATTGAAGCCGAGCTCCTCGAATAAGGTGCCCGGCGTCACCATGCCTTTTACGTGTTCTTCGACCCGCTTCGCCAGCTTCCAGACCGGCGGCAGGGTGCTTAGCACCGTTTTGCTGCCCTCGCGCATGCTGCGGTAGAACCGGCCGGAAAGAATGCGCGCGAGATAATTCGACATGGCGCCGACGTTGGGGGAAATCGACATGTCATTGTCATTGAGGATGACAAGCAGGTTCGCGTCCATATTGCCGGCATTATTCAAGGCCTCGAACGCCATGCCGGCGCTCAATGCACCATCGCCAATGACGGCGACGACATGGCGGTCGGAACCGGCGCTGGCCGCAGCCACCGCCATACCCAAGGCGGCGCTGATCGAAGTGCTGGAATGGGCCACGCCGAAAGTGTCGTATTCACTTTCATCTCGCTTCGGGAAACCGGCCAGCCCGCCTTTTTTGCGTAAGGTCGGCATGCGCTCGCGCCGGCCAGTTAAAATCTTATGCGGATAGGTTTGATGGCCGACATCCCAGACCAGGCGGTCTTCCGGCGTATTAAATACATAATGCAGGGCGATGGTAAGCTCGACCGTGCCGAGGCCGGCCGCTAAATGACCGCCGGTCTTGCTCACGCTTTCGATGAGAAACTGGCGCAATTCATGCGCAAGTGTCGGCAGCTCCGCTTCCTTCAGTTTGCGTAGGTCTTGCGGCCAATCAATTTGGTAAAGCAACGGGTATTTATTTTGCGCCAGCATTTAGTGCGTCCGGCTGATAATATAATCAGCGATATGGGCCAGAGTTTTGCCATTATCGCCTAAACGCCGCAGGCTTGCGAGCGCCATGGTGCGGAGCTCCGCAGCCTTGGCCTTGGCTTGCGCCAGTCCCAATAGCGCGGGGTAGGTGGGTTTACCGCGAGCTTGATCGGCGCCGCTGGTCTTGCCCAGTGTTTTTGTATCGCCTTCCACATCGAGGACGTCATCCATGATTTGAAATGCGAGGCCGATACAACGTGCATAAGTCGTTAAATCTTCCAGCACTTGGGGTTCTGCATCGGCGCGCGCTAACGCGCCCAACAATACCGAGGCACAGATCAAAGCGCCGGTTTTACGCCGGTGCATATCTTCCAGTTCGCTTAAGGTCAATGATTTCGCCACCGCTTCGAGATCAATTGCCTGGCCGCCGGCCATGCCTTGCGAGCCCGAGGCCTGGGCCAACTGGGCGATCATCTGTAGCCGGCTTTGCGGCGCAAGCCGGGTATCCTCGGCCAGAATCTGAAACGCCAAGGTCTGGAGAGCATCGCCGACGAGCAGGGCGGTGGCCTCGTCGTAAGCTTTATGGCAAGCCGGTTTGCCGCGGCGCAGGTCGTCATTGTCCATGCTCGGCAGATCGTCATGCACCAGCGAATAGCTATGGATGAGTTCCACGGCACAGGCGGGCGCATCCAGGCGAACGTCCTCCACACCCAGGGCTTCGCCGGTGGCATAGACCAAACAAGCGCGGATACGCTTCCCGCCATTAAGGGTCGCATAGCGCATGGCTTCGTGGAGCCGCCGCGGGATCGTGGCGCCCGGGAGATAGCGGATTAATGCTTGCTCCACGCGCGTCCGGTAACGGCGCAAGGCTGCACTAAAGGAATGGACTGCCGGCAAGGACACAGACTTAATCTTTATTATTTGTTGGGGCAAAAGGCTCAGTACTAAATCCGTCGTTTTCCTTAATGAGTTTTTCTACGCGCTGCTCAGCCTCCTTAAGGCCTTGTTGACAAGTACGGGTAAGTTCAATGCCGCGTTGAAACGATTTCAACGCCTGTTCCAAGCTCTGTTCACCGCTTTCCATTTTCTCTACCAGTTTTTCCAATTCGGCGAGGGCGGCCTCAAAGTCCGGTATTAAGGTTTTTTTAGACACAAAATCTCCACAAGAAATAGAAGAACATCGAGGCGCTAAACTAACGCAGGGTTAAACCGGGGTCAAATGCCTTGAGATTTAAGCGTAAATCAGCCGGCGAGCTCGCCTTTTCTCAAAAAACTCTTGACATAGTGTTAAAATTACACTAGGTTTGTGTAAAACTTACACTTATTGTAGTGATGGCTTATTGTTACGAACAGCCGCGTCCTAGAGTGACTACAAGTGTGGTTATTTTTACCATCTTGGACGATGAATTAAAGCTGCTGTTAAGCAAGCACAGCAGCGGGGCCTATCAAGATCTTTGGGTGTTGCCGGGCGGTTATGTCGGCATCGAGGAAGAACTCGAAGCCAATGCGGTGCGTGAGTTAGCGGAAGAAACCGGTGTCCGGGGCGTCTATTTAGAGCAGCTTTATACCTTCGGCAGGCCGGATAGCGACCCGGAGAAGTGGGGCATCAGCGTGGCTTATTATGCCCTCGTTCCCTCCGATCGCTTGCAGATAAAACCGGCGACAGGGACGCACGCGGTAGCATGGTTTGCGCTGGGCGAGTTACCGCCATTAAGTCCCGAGCATCAAGGAATCGTCGCGTTAGCGCAGCAACGGCTGGCGGCTAAACTGGACTATTCGACCATCGCTTTCCAGTTTATGCCGGAGAAATTTACCTTAAGCGAATTGCAGACGGTTTATGAAATTATTCTGCGCGAGCGGATGGACAAGCGCAATTTCCGCAAATGGGTGCTGGCGCTGGAACGTATTGAAGATACCGGCGAAGAGCGGCGCAACGGTGGTCGCCGTCCCGCGCGTTTGTATCGCGCCAAGTTTCCCGGCAAGGTCGAGATTATCAAATAAAAATTTACCGCAACTTGGACTAGCAGAGATGAATTATGAGCCGAGTTATGCACATACCGGTAGTTGATGAAAAGCGAGTTACCATTGCGGCGGCCTTTGCTTCGGCATCAATCCCGCCACGCCCCACTGCTGTTGAGCGCGCCGAGTTAATTGAGCGCATTCAAAAAATGTTGCAGGAGCAAGATGCGGTATTAGTGGCGCATTATTACACCGATAAGGATTTACAGGATTTGGCCGACGAGACCGGCGGTTATGTTTCCGATTCCTTGGATATGGCGCGTTTCGGCAACGAACATCCGGCCCAGACGTTAGTAGTGGCGGGTGTGCGCTTTATGGGCGAAACCGCGAAAATCCTTAACCCGGAAAAACGTGTGCTGATGCCGGATCTCGCTGCCAACTGCTCACTGGATCTGGGCTGCCCGGCGGATGAGTTCAGCGCCTTTTGCGATGCGCACCCGGATCGCACCGTAGTGGTGTATGCCAATACCAGCGCGGCGGTTAAGGCGCGCGCCGATTGGGTGGTCACCTCCAGTATTGCGCTTGATGTGGTAGAACATCTGAAAGACAAAGGCGAAAAGATACTCTGGGCGCCGGATAAGCACCTGGGTACTTATATTCAGAAGATGACCGGCGCCGATATGTTGTTATGGCCGGGCTCGTGCATTGTGCACGACGAGTTCAAGGCCGGTGAGTTGAGAAAATTAAAAGAACGATACCCGGATGCCGCGGTGTTGGCGCATCCTGAATCGCCCGCGAGTGTGCTCGCGATCGCCGATATCGTGGGATCGACAACCGCGCTAATTAAAGCGGCAAAGAATATCGACGCCAGGAAAATCATCGTCGCCACCGACCACGGTATTTTTCATAAAATGAAACAGGCGGCGCCGGGAAAAATCTTCCTCGAGGCCCCGACCGTGAACGTCGGCGCCAGCTGCAAAAGCTGCGGCCATTGCCCGTGGATGGCGATGAACGGCTTGCACAACTTGGCGGAGGTGCTGGCGAGCGGACAAAACGAAATCTTTGTAGAGGAGGCGATCCGCCGGAAAGCCGTGGTTTCCATTAATCGCATGATGGAATTTGCCAAGCAGCGGCTGGGCACTCATGTGCGGGGCAGGGGGAATGCTTGATGCGAGGCGAAACCCAAAAAAACCTAGGGAAATCAGGCTTTGCTTAATGCCACGACTTCCTCATACAGCCGCTCCGGAATCTCGACGCCATGTTGGCGGCTGCTTACCCGATTTTTATGCCGCCGCTCGCCGGGCAAGCGCACATCCGGTTCGGCCAGCATCGCGGCGATTAGCGTTTCGACGCGTTCGAAGTAAATCTCATGGCCGGCAAGCGCCCCCGGGTCGATGACCAGAAAGACTTGGCCGATACGCATAGGCCCGCCGGTTTCAGAAAAAAAGGATTCCACCTGAAAGCTTAGTGCCGCGCCGGTGAGGGCAGATACCAGTATTTCCACCATTAAGGCCAGCATCGCTCCCTTGACCCCGCCGATAGGCAAGAAGCCGCCCCGCAATGCGGCGTTGGCGTCGGTGGTTGGGTTTCCATGTTCATCGACCACCCATCCTTCGGGAATGGGTTGCCCTGCTTGCGCCGCCAACATAATCTTTCCGCGCGTCACTGTGGTAAGTGATAAATCGATAATAATGGGTGCAGCGTTTTGGCGCGGAAACATCGCCGCGATGGGATTGGTGCCAAAAACCAGTTTGCGTCCACCCCAGGCCGGCATAGCTGGGGGTGAATTGCTAAACGCGAGTCCCACCATGTTTTGTTCCGCTACCGGCATTAAATGTATTGCCGCGGCGCCGAAATGGTGGCTGTTGGCGACGCCGCAGAAGGCGACGCCATGCGCGCGCGCGTGCTTAATCGCCTCATCTACCGCCAAGGCGCAGGCTTCAAACGCCAGACCGTTGTGCGCATCGACCAGGCAAGCGCCGCCTTTGGCCCGGACGATCCGCGGCACCGCCTTGCCGTCCGCGCGCCCATTGCGCAAATGTGCGGCGTAATACGGTGCGCGCGAGACACCATGACTGGCGAGGCCTTCCTCTTCCGCAGCAATGAGTGCACGCGCAGTCGCCGCGGCCATGGAAGGGGAAGCACCGGCGGCGGTTAATGTTTTGGTCACAAGATCGAAAAGCGTATCAAGCGAAATTTTCATGCATTTCTTCAAGAAGACATAGTGGTAGTAGTTTGCTTTTCCGGCACCAGCAGGTTGTTGAAAAAGTCCATCCATGGCCTTTTTCAACACGCAAAGCAAAAAGCGCGGTTTTTGCTTTGCTTCATTTTTCAAACACTTAGAGTGTTTGAAAAATGGCGGTATATCCCTATACCGCGCCGCAGGGTGCTGAAAAACGAGTTTTTCAGCACCCTGCTAGACTCCGTCCAGGCGCACCACGGGTAAAAACAACCGGGCGATGGGCGACTTCAAACCCTACATCGGTTTGCCGCAGGCAAGTATAGGTCGAGTGCGTCAACTCACTCGTTCTGGGAAAATCGGAACGATAATGGGCGCCGCGCGAGTCTCCCCGCGCCAAGGCTGCGCGGCGAACAAGCCCGCGCCGCCGCTGCCGAGTGTGAGGATATCGGTCTTAAGCCGCCTCATTCAGCCTTACATCGGTCTTGCGTAACTTTTGCATCACGATTACCACCAACATTAAACCGATGCCGATCCAGTCCAGCAGCGGTTTGGGATAAACCAGCAGGAGCCCCGCGATGATCAGTAATACCCGCTCCACGAGAATAGTGCGCTTGAACAACCAGCCTTGTACCCCACCTGCCAATGCCGCGATGCCAATCATGGCAGTGACGCTGGAGACAATAATATTCTCCAGCGAGCCCTTAAGCAGAATCCCCTGTCCGGCCGGGTCCAACACAAAAACAAACGGCACCAGGAAAGCCGGCATGGTGTATTTCCAGGATTGCAGCGTGGTTTTATAGGGATCACCGCCGGTAATAGCCGCAGCGGCGAAGGGAGAAAGCGCCGTGGGCGGCGAAACCTCCGACAACACCGCATAGTAGAAAATAAACATGTGGGCGGCAAAGTCGGGCACGCCTAGCTGGATTAACGCCGGCGCTGCGATCACGGCGCAGATGATGTAGGAAGCGGTCACCGGCACCGCCAGGCCCACAATCCAAACAATGAGCGAAGTGTAAATGGCGGTAAGCACGAGATTGCCGCCGGCGTAAGAAATAATGATGGCGCTGAATTTAAGTCCCAGGCCGGTGAGCGTTACGACGCCGACGATAATGCCGGCGGCGGCGCAGGTAGCGGCGACGTTGAGCACGCTGATAGAGCCGTTCGATAAGGCCTGTACCAACTTGCGCGGGACCAGCGCGGTTTCACGATTGAGAAAGCTCACCGCGTAAGCGACGACGGTGGCCCAGAAGACGGAAAGTACGGGTGAAAAGCCCAGGAGCATGAAAATGATAATGGACACCAGCGACAGGAAGTGAAAACCGAACTTGCGCGTCAACTGCCACAGCGTCTCGCTCTTGTCGATCTTGATATTTTTCATCGCGAATTTTTTCGCGTCGATCTCCACCATGATGAACAGCGCGAGGTAGTAGAGGCAGGTGGGGATGGTCGCCATGATGACGACATCAAGATAGGAAATCTTCAGGAATTCGGCGATCAGGAAGGCGGCCGCCCCCAGCACCGGCGGCGACAGGATCGCACCCAGCCCGCCTGCGGCGAGCAGGCCACCGGCGGCGTTTTTACTGTAGCCTGCTTTGGCAAGCATGGGATAAGCCACCGAACCGAGTGTTACGGTCGTTGCGACGCCGGAACCGGAAGGGCCGCCTAAAAGAAACGATGCCAGCACGACCGTGCGCCCGGCGCCGGCGGGCTTGCCGCCCATGGCGGCGAACGAGAAATCGATGAAGAATTTACCGGCACCGGAATACTGCAGGAATGCGCCGTAGATAGTGAACAGGATAATGAGAGTCGAAGAGACATCCACGGCGACGCCGAAAATCCCCTCCAACGTCATGTACATATGCCCGACCAGGCGCGAAATATCGTAAGCCTTATGTGTCCATGGTGCGGGTAGATACGGGCCGAGCATGGCGTAAGCGATAAAGATTCCCACCACGATAGGCATGATCAAGCCGGTGCTGCGGCGCGTCGCTTCCAACACCAGCAAAATCAGGGCGACACCGAATACCTCATCCCAGATATTGGGACTGGTATTGCGGTCGGTAAAATCATCTCCACCCCAAAGCGCATACACGATGGCGGCGACGCCGACCACGGCAAGCAGCACATCCCACCAGCGAATTTGGTTGCGAAAACGGGGCGACAAGGGAAACAGCAGGAACGATAGGAACAGCACGAAGCCGACATGAGCCAGGCGCAAAATCTGTGTCGGCACAATTCCGTAGGCGGCATAAAGATGGAATACCGACATGATCACCGCTACCGCGGTGATAAAAACCCCGGCCTTTCCCGTAAGCCGGTTGGCCGCCCCTTCCTCCTCCTCGATAAACTCTTCGGCTTTTTTCAGGGCCTCGGCGCTGATGACGACTTCTTCCGTCGGTGTTTTGTTTTGCTCGTTCTGGTTCATAGCTACCTTGTGAGACTTACCTATTTTTGATTGCATCAGTAGTTACAAAACCCCGCGCCATAAACGGAATGGGGCGATTCAAAAGTCGGGCTACTTGAGCTTAATTCCCTTTTCGGCGAAATATTTGATTGCACCGGGATGGAATGGGATGGGTGAGGCACTGTTGTTTTGATTTTCCAATAAGAAATTTTCCGCGTCTTTGTGCACCGCCACCATTTCGGGTTTGTGCTCGAATATGGTTTTGACGATGTTGTAAGCAATATCGTTGCTCATTTTTTCGTTGGCGACCAAAATATTCCATACATTGGCGTTGTGGTTGTCCTTTTCCATGCCGGAGTAAGTTTTAGCGGGAATCATGCTCTCGCTATACAATGGACCATATTTTTTATTCATCGCGTCCACCGCGTCGGCATGATCGAGGAGTTTTACTTTAGTGCCAGGCGTGGCGGCAAGATCGGATACCGCCGCGGTCGGTATCCCGCCAACCCAGAAAAACGCGTCGATTTTCCTGTCTTTGAGCGCGTTTACCGATTCCGCCACGCTCAAACGTTCGCGCTTGACGTCTTTATCTTTGTCGATCCCAACCGCTTCCAGCAGGCGAAACGCCATGAGTTCCGTGGCGCTGCCGGGCGCGCCGGTGGAAACACGCTTGCCTTTAAGATCGGACATTTTGTTGATGCCGGTGCCGTCGATCGTCACCACATGCATGCGGTTGGGATAAAGCACCATCAATGCACGTACCGGAATCTTATTAACCTTGAACTTGTCTTCACCTTTATAGGCGTCCCAGCCCGCGTCCGCCATGGAAAAGGCGACATCCGCCCGGCCGCTGCCGAGCAGTTTAAGGTTATCGACCGAGCCGCCGGTGACTTCCGCCGTAGCCTGGCAGCCCGGCACATACTTCGACAGCACGTTGGCCAGGCCGCCGCCCATGGGATAATAGACGCCGCCGGTGCCGCCGGTGGCGATGGAAAGATTGATTTTTTCTTGTGCGAAACCCGGCGCGGCGGCAACGGCCGCAACCATACTAAGCAATAAACTCAATAATATTTTTTTCATGTTTTCTCTCTTTTTTAAACTGGTTTAGTTAAAAAGATCCGAGCGGCAAATTTAGTTGATTTCCACAGGATCAAACAAGCAAAGCCGCTAGGGCGAAATGCTATGGAATTCAGCCTATAAGGGGCAGGACAGAAAGGCGGAATCGCATTCATTATGGATTCCTTGGATTAATGACGCGAGGTCCAAAGATGGTTTGGATCAAAATATCTACAAATCGCATAATCGCCCCGAGTTGTAAGAAGTAGAAACATCGAATCAACAAAAACGCCTATCCCGATTACTTGTTACAATAACGTGATTGGTTTAGAGGGTCAAACACGATGCCGAAAGGTTCCTCTGTTTCCAGTTGCGTTGCGCGCGTGCCGCTCGCACACGCCACTGCCTTTGCCATGCGCACTGTCAGCGCCGACAAACTTGTCAGCCTTGTCGTGGAAGAATTACTCGCGCCGCGGTTGATCTGGTCGAAGGGCTGTGGCAGGAAATGAAATGGCTTTCCAAGCCAGGCTAGATTTTACACCAAGGTTCGCGAGCGCTGCGGCGCGTCGCCCTTGTGCGTTTTGTTGCACTTCACGACAAAGACTGCCGGCTGTCCATGGCGACTAAACGAAAGCTCGTGGATTGCGTTGCCCAGGAGAGACCGCCTGGCCGCGTTTCTGCCACGAATTGTGCCTATGAACCGGGCGGTCTCTCCCTCACCCGGCCCTTCGGATCGCCTTCTCCCGGTGGGAGAGGGAAAGTCGGTGCGGCCTCCGGCCGCAGGTTCATAGGTAGGGGCATTATTCGGGCTTAATGCCGGCTGCCTTGACGATCGGCCACCACTTCTCGATCTCGGCTTTATGAAAGGCGCCGAGCCCCTCCGGCGTTTGCTGTTCGCGCGACGAAATCTCCTGGCCGAGGTTGTCGAGTCGTTGGTGCACAGTAGTGTCGGCCAGCGCTGTCACGATGGCGGCATTGAGTTTGGCGACGATGTCTCGGGGTGTGCCCTTGGGCGCCCAGATTCCGTACCAGACGGAAATGTAGAGCCCGGGCAGGCCCGCTTCGTCCACCGTGGGAATGTCTGGCGCAGCGGCCAGCCGCGTCCTCGCGGTGACCGCATAGGCTCGGATCCTTCCACTGCGCACCTGCGGAAGGGAGTTCGACGCTTGGTCGACCATGAATTCGATGTGTCCTCCGACCAGGTCCCGCAATGCTGGCCCGGTACCGCGGTAAGGTATGTACTGGAATTTAGTGCCGGTGGCGTTCTGAAAGTAGAGACCACCCATGTGCGACGCCGAGCCCACGCCGGCGGTTCCCAGCGACCCCTTATCCGGATTGGTTTTTAGCCACGCAATCAGTTCTTTCAGATCCTTGGCCGGCACAGCGGGATTTGCCACGATCAATAGAGGATTGGCGGCGATCATCGCCAGCGGCTCGAGATCCCTTAGCAAATCGTACTGAAGCGGGTAAATCGCGCCGTTGATGACATGCGTACCCCAATGGCCGATGCTCAGCGTATAACCGTCGGGTGCGGCGCGGGCGACTCGTCCCACGCCGATCGTGCCCGCCGCGCCGGTCGTATTGTCCACCACCACCGTCTGGTTGAGCGCTTTGCCCATTGGCACGGCGATGATACGGGCGATCGTGTCCGCCGGTCCACCCGCGGCGAAGGGCACGACCATCGTGATCGGTCGCGACGGGTAGCTCTGAGCCGCCACAGTAGAGACGCCGCCAAATGTGACGGCGAGAGCAAAGGTGACAAGTAGCGATTTCATCTTTTTTCCTCCGCATGACTATCGCATCCTAAGGCCCAACTTAAAATAGACACCAAAAGTGGCGTATAAACTGGCATCATTTGTCGTATAACCTGGAAATTTAAATAGTTATGGATAAATATCAAACCACCAATATTGGTGAAAAAAACCATCAGCCGCCAAAATTGCTTGATCAGGCGCGCGAACGACTACGTTGTCGTCACTACAGCAAACGAACCGCACGCGTTTACGTCGATTGGATTAAACGCGACATTAGACTCAATGTTATAGCTAAGCGCTGCGATAGAGCTTAGTCAGGACGAACTCCCGGTGCCCCAGCGCCTCCGCGGCGGTGAAGCGGCCGTTACAGGTGCGCAGCATGACTTTAAGCAACTCATCTCCCGCCTGATCCAAGTTCATTTTCCGTTGCAGCAGGCCGGAACAATCAAAGTCGATGTGTTCGCTCATGGTGCGCACGGTGCGCGGGTTAGCGGTGAGCTTGATCACCGGCAGGATCGGATTGCCGATGACGTTGCCTTGCCCGGTCGGGAAAAAATGCACGACAAAGCCGGCGGCTGCGCATAAGGTCACCATCTCGGCGGCGGCGGACGAGGAGTCCATGAACCATAATCCTTTCCCGGTCGGCGCCTCGGCGGGTTCGAGTATGCCGACGATCTTGCATTTTTTTCCGATCTTCTGAATGTTGCCGAGCGCTTTCTCCTCGATAGTGGTCAGCCCGCCGATGATATTGCCCTTGGTCGGCTGCGAATCGGTAAGGTCGTCAGTTTTATTGGCGACAATGAAATCGTTGTAGGCGCTCCAGGTCTGCATAAATTTTTCCGCGACCGCCGGGGTGGCACAGCGCGAAGCGACCAGGTCTTCACCGCCGGTAATCTCGGAAGTCTCGCCGAAGACCAGGGTCGCGCCCATCGCTTCCAATTTATCAAAGGCGCTGCCTACAGTGGGATTCGCCCCGCACCCGGAAGTCGTGTCCGACTCGCCGCATTTGGTGGACACCCACAATTCATCGATCGGGCAGGTAACACGCTGCAATTCCGACGCCCACTGCACGTATTCTCTCGCGACCCGGGAGGCGTCGGCGATAGTTTTGTGATCACCATTGAGCTCGATACTGAAGCCCTGCACCGGTTTGCCGGTTTTGGCGATGCCCTCCACCACGCGCTTAGTCCAGCCCGGTTCGATGCCGATGACCACGACCGCCGCCACATTAGGATTGGCGCCGGTGCCGATAATAGTGCGGAAATGCAGCTCCAGGTCGGCGCCAAATTGCAACCGGCCATAAGGGTGCGGGATCGCCATCGTACCTTTGATATTGTGCGCCACCGCCTCGCAGGCGGCATTGGATAAATCGTCCACCGGCAAAATAATCACGTGATTGCGCACGCCTACGCGGCCATTTTCCCTGCGGTAACCCGGAAATAACGGTGTTTTCATCTGCTACCACCTTTTCGTCTTGACGTTGTGCACATGCAGGTGTTCGCCGGTTTTGATCGGCGCGACCGTTTTGCCGATATCATGGCCATACTTGATGACAGTAGCGCCCTGCGCAAGATTCTTCAGCGCGAATTTGTGTCCGATCGGGATATCATTTTGCACTTTCATGTTGATGGTCTTGTCCTGATCCATCACCCAGCCCGAAAGCTCCTGCCCGGCCTTAATGCCTTCTACCACGACAACTCCTGCCGAGTCATTTTCATCGTGTACAACAAAATGAATCATTTCATCTCCTTAAAAGAAGTTTTTGGATTATGGATTGGCTTTGCTATAACAGGCGTGAACGATGGTAGATGGTAGCCGCGCGACCCAGACCAAGTCAATTGCACAGATTAGTGTATAGAAGGCCCAGGTAGCGTATATAATCCGGCAAATTATAAGCATAACCTGAGGATAACGCGATGCCGTTAAATAGCGTGTCTCCGCGCGCCGCTTCCACGTATTCAACGATAGGTCACCGCCGCCTTAAAATGGAAGAAGCTTAAGTGTCCACGGCGTTGCTTCTCATTCCGACGTTCGCATCGATCTTGTTCGGTGATGGCTTGCGCTGCCGGCTTTTGTTTCCGCCGCGGATGAGCGTTTTGATCCAGGTGCAGCCATGAGTGCATTACTAAAACCAAGCGAGGTTTCGCGCAGACTTCAGGCAATCGCGGCCACGGTCGACCGGGAGGCGTTGGCGGCGGAACTGGCGAAAGAGATACGAGGCGAGGTACGCTTCGATGACGGCAGCCTCGCGCTCTACACCATGGATGCCTCGAATTATCGTCAAGTGCCCCTTGGCGTGGTTATCCCGCGCGATGTGAATGACATCCTGGCAACCGTCGCCGTTGCCCGGCGATACGGCGCTCCAGTGCTCGCGCGTGGCGGCGGCACCAGCCTATGCGGACAAACCTGCAATGTCGCGGTAGTGATTGATACCTCTAAGTATTTAAACCGCATCCTGGAGATTGATCCAAATAAAAAATTGGCGCGTGTGGAACCGGGTGTCGTACTGGACGATCTACGGGATGCGGCTGAGCGGCACGGCCTGACCTTCGGGCCGGATCCGGCGACGCATAGCCGCTGCACCCTCGGTGGCATGATCGGCAACAATTCCTGCGGCACGCATTCGATCATGGCGGGGAAAACCGTGGAGAACGTCGAGGCACTGGAAATTTTGACCTATGACGGCTTGCGCCTATGGGTCGGAAAAACCAGCGAAGATGACCTGGAACGAATCGTCAAGACCGGCGGCCGCCAGGGTGAAATTTACGCCGGCCTAAAGGCGTTGCGTGACAAATACACAGATTTTATCCGCGCGGGATTTCCTAAGATTCGCCGGCGCGTCTCGGGTTATAACCTGGATCAGTTGTTGCCGGAGAACGGATTCAACGTTGCACGCGCGTTGGTAGGCACCGAAGGCACCTGCGTGCTGGTGTTACAAGCCCAGGCGCAATTGCTGCACAGCCCGCCCGCGCGCGCTCTCTTGGTATTGGGTTACCCGGATATTTATCAGGCCGGCGACGAGACTTCAAAAGTGCTGAGTTATGGTCCCATTGGTCTCGAAGGCCTGGACGAGCAGATCGTCGGCGCTATGCGCAAGAAAAAGTTGCATCTCAATGATCTTCCGCTGCTTCCGCGCGGTGCGGGCTGGTTATTGGTCGAGTTCGGCGGGGCTACCCGGCAAGAGGCGAGCGCGCGCGCCCACCGATTATTGGCGGCGCTCAAAACCGGTAGTCGGGTACAGGAGATGCGGTTGTTTGAAGACCCGGCGCAGCAGAAATGCGTCTGGGCGATCCGGGAGAGCGGCGCCGCCGCGACCAATTTTACCCCCGGCGAGCGTGAAACCTGGCCGGGTTGGGAAGACGCCGCGGTCGATCCAAACCATCTCGGCGATTATCTGCGCGACTTTCGCAAACTGCTGGATAAGTGCGGCTACAGCGCGTTGCTATATGGACATTTTGGCGATGGTTGCGTGCACGCGCGCATTACTTTTGACTTTCATACTGAAGAGGGAATAAAACAGTGGCGCCGTTTTCTTGAGGAAGCGGCGGATTTAGTGGTGCGTTATGGCGGCTCGCTGTCCGGCGAGCACGGCGACGGCCAGGCGCGCGCGGAACTGTTGCCGCGCATGTACGGTAAGGAGCTGATCCAGGCGTTCCGCGAGTTCAAGGCGATTTGGGACCCGGGAAACAAAATGAATCCCGGCAAGGTGGTTGACCCTTATCGACTAGACGAAAACCTGCGCCATGGACCCGATTATCGGCCGTTGCAGCCCGCGACCAATTTTTCATTTTTTAAGGATCAAGGGAGTTTCGCTACCGCCGTGGGGCGTTGTGTCGGGATCGGTATTTGCCGGCGCAAGCAAGGCGGTACCATGTGCCCGAGTTACCGTGCCACATTGGAAGAGCAACACTCCACGCGCGGGCGCGCGCATCTCTTGTTCGAGATGTTGCAGGGCGAATCCACGAAGCGGCTGTGGCGCAACCCGCATATCAAGCAGGCGCTCGATTTGTGCTTGGCCTGCAAAGGCTGCAAAAGCGACTGCCCGGTGTCGGTCGATATGGCCACCTATAAAGCCGAGTTCCTTTCCCACTATTACGCCGGCCGGTTGCGCCCGATCCAGGCGTACTCGATGGGGTTGATCTTCCGCTGGGCGCGGCTGGCGGCATTCCTGCCCGGGGGCGCGAATTTTTTTACCCAGACTCCCATGCTGCGGGATATCGTCAAGCTCACCATCGGCATGACGCGTTCGCGAAACATCCCGGTATTCGCGCGCCAAACGTTTACGCAATGGTTCAAGCGTCGCGCCGCCGGCGATACCACTAAGCCTGCCGTCATTTTATGGCCGGATACCTTTAATAACCATTTTTATCCGGAAGCCGCGAGAGCGGCGGTGGAGGTGCTGGAGGCGGCAGGTTATCAGGTGCGGCTGCCGCGGCAGGTATTGTGCTGCGGGCGGCCGTTATACGATTTCGGCATGTTGGATCTCGCACGGCAAAAATTGCGCGAGATTTTGCACGGGCTGAAAGCGGATATCGCCGCCGGTGTACCCGTGATCGGACTGGAGCCGAGCTGCATCGCAGTCTTCCGCGATGAACTGCTTGATTTTTTTCCGGACGAACCCATGGCGCGCCGCTTGAGCCAGCAGGCATACTCGTTAAGCGAATTTCTTATCCAGAAAGCCGACTGGCATCCGCCGAAGCTGAGCGGCAAGGCTATTGTTCATGGCCATTGCCATGACAAAGCGGTGATCGGCATGAGCGATGAAACGCAATTGCTTAAAAGGCTCGGCCTCGATTACCACCTGCTCGACTCCGGCTGTTGTGGTATGGCCGGTGCATTTGGTTTTCATGAGGATCATTATGAGTTATCAATTAGAATAGGGGAGAAAGTATTATTGCCCGCGGTGCGCGGTGCCGGCACAGACACACTGATTATTACCAATGGCTTTAGCTGCCGCGAGCAAATCGCGCAAACAACACTGCGTCGGGCTTTACATCTCGCTCAGGTTTTGCAGATGGCGCTAACTCGGGTTTAAGGCAACACGTAGTGAACGAAAAACAAAAAATCGCCTGGTTCGTGTTAACGATTGCCGCCGGCAGCTTCGCCTTTACCTCCGGTATCCGCGCCATGGTGGGGATATTGATTCCACTGATTGAGCGCGATTTGGGCCATACTCGCGCCGCACTCTCTTCGGTTGCGTCGGCCGCGTTATTTTTATATGCATTCGCGCAACCCATTGTCGGCTGGGCGGTGCAACGTTATGGTTCGCGCCGGTTGATATTCATAGGCATACTCCTGATTATCATCAGCGGCATCGGCATGGTGTGGGCGTCATCGCTGGCCGCATTGCATGTATTCCTGGGGATTATTCCCATGCTGGGTTTTTCCGCCGCGGGTCTGATTCCGGCAACGGTGCTGGCGGCGCACTGGTTCGGCGCGCGCCAGGGCATGGCGACCGGTGTGGTGGTGGCAGCGTTGCCGGGAGGGCAAGCCTTGTTTGCCGCGCTCGCCGCGGTGTTATTGCTGCATCTGCCCTGGCGTGAGTCTTATTTTATTTTGACCGTGGCTCCGGCGCTGGTGTTGCTGCTGTTGGCGCTGTTCTTTTTGCAGGATCGGCCGGCGCCATTAGCGAGTGCGTCGAAGCCCGCTCCCGCTGCGCCTATTCGCCTAGTTGCCGCTAGCCGCAATTTCTGGCTGCTTGCCATCGGTTATGTGGCGTGCGGTGTGACCGACCAAATTATGCTGGTGCATCTGGTGGCGTTTCTGACCGGTCAGGGTTATTCCCCGGCCCGGGGCAGCGGCATGTTTTCGCTGCTGTCGCTGGCCGGGATTGTCGGCGCGGTGCTGGTCGGACTGCTGGTGGACCAATTTGAGGCGCGCCATATCCTTGCGTTTGTCTACGCGTTGCGGCTGGCGTCATACCCGTTTTTGTTTCTATTTGCCGGCACCCACCTGGAGCTGCATCTGATTTTCTTTGCGGTGTTATTCGGTTTGACCTTTATAGGCAACCTGCCGCCGGCCAGCGTGTTTATCAGGCAGGCGCATGGCCCGGCGAGTCTGGGGCCGATAATGGGTTGGCTTTCCATGGCCCATCACGTAGGCGGGGCCGCCGGCGTGTTGGTGGCCGGTATTCTTTATGAACGTTGGGGAGGCTATAACGCCTCGTTTATCGGCAGTATGGCGCTGTTGTCCATCGCGGTACTGGCGTCGCTGCAGTTGCCTAAAAAAGTCGCCGCCTATGCCCCGCAGCCGTAATTTATGACACACTATTTGTAGTTTGATTCTTTGCTTTTGCCTAAGGAGGAAACCCATGCCGCAAAGCTTTTCCCTCAAAGTAAATGGCGCTACCCGCACCGTTACCGTCGAAGCCGACACCCCGCTGCTTTACATTTTGCGCAATGATTTGGAGCTTAATGGCGCTAAATTCGGCTGCGGCCTCGCTCAGTGCGGTGCTTGCACGGTGGTCGTAGACGGCGCCGCGGCGCGGTCCTGTATTACTACGGTGTCTGCCGTCGTTAATAAAAATATCACCACCATCGAAGGGCTGGGCACGATTGCCAAACCGCATCCGCTGCAGAAGGCCTTTATCGAGGAACAGGCGGCGCAATGCGGTTACTGCGTCAACGGCATGATCATGACCGCAAAGGCGCTGCTGGATCGCAACCCTAAACCGACGCAGGCGCAAATCAAACAAGCGTTAGCCGGGAACCTGTGCCGCTGCGGCACCCACAATCGCATTGTGCGGGCGATTGCGCGGGCGACGAGGGAGGTGACAGTATGAAAAACTCCAGCGGCTTTAAACTTACCCGCCGTCAATTTATTAAAGGCACCGGCGCAGTCATCGTCGGCTTCAGCTTAAGCCGGATCCTGCCGGTGGCATTTGCGCAAGACGCCCCGCGCCTGCCCGGCAGCCTCAATACCAACCGCGCCCTGGACGGCTGGATCCGCATTAATCCTAATGGCACGGTCACGATCTTCACCGGCAAGGTGGAACTCGGCCAGGGAATTATCACCGCGCTCGCCCAGATCGCGGCCGATGAGCTGGATGTCTCGCTCAATCGGATTGAGATGATTTCCGGTGACACCGGGCGCACGCCGAATGAAGGCGTTACCTCCGGCAGCCAGTCGATTGAGAATAGCGGGACCGCCTTGCGCTTCGCCGCCGCGGAGGCGCGCGCCATTTTATTGCAATTGGCCGCGACGCGGCTTGGCGTTGGCACCGATCAGCTCAGCGTGGATGACGGCGCCGTGACCGTTAAAGGCAGTCCCGCTAAGGTCACTTATTGGGAGTTGACGCGCGCGGGTATGTTGCAGCGTGAGGCTACCGCCAAAGTCAAACCGAAACCGGCGAGCGAACACAAACTAATCGGCAAGAGCATCCGGCGGCGCGATATTCCGGCGAAGGTGACCGGCGGCGCGAGTTATGTCCAGGACATGCGCTTGCCGGGCATGGTGTTTGGCCGGGTGGTGCGGCCGCCCAGTTATAACGCGGTGTTGGTCTCATGCGACGAAGCGGCAGTCGGTCAGATGCCGGGCGTAATCGCGGTCGTGCACGACGGTAATTTTCTCGGTCTTGCCGCCGAGCGCGAGGAACAGGCGATCAAAGCCAGGGAGGCATTGCGTAACAGCGCAGTGTGGAAGGAGACCTCTGATTTGCCGCCCGCCGGCAGGCAACTATACGAGCACTTAAAAAGCATGGCGAGCGAAGACACGGTGGTGAGCGAGAAAACCGCCGCGGCCAAGGATAATGCGGTCAAAACCCTGGCGGCAACTTTCACGCGTCCCTATCAGGCGCATGCCACCATGGGACCTTCCTGCGCGATCGCGCAAATGCAAAATGGTAAACTCACGGTCTGGACCCACAGCCAAGGCGTATTTCCGCTGCGGCGCGATCTCGCTAAAGCCCTAAAAATAGAGGAGAACCAGATTACCGCGGTGCACGCGGAGGGAGCGGGCTGTTATGGTCACAATGGCGCCGATGACGTTGCGCTCGACGCCGCGCTGATCGCACGCGCCGCATCCGGGCGGCCGGTAAAGCTGCAATGGATGCGCGACGATGAGTTCGCGTGGGAGCCATACGGCTCCGCCATGCTGATAAACCTGCGCGCAGGCCTTGACGCGAAAGGCAATGTCGTGGATTGGACGCATGAATTGTGGAGCCACACGCACAGCACGCGGCCAGGAGCGAAGGACGGCGTCAATTTGCTCGCTAGCTGGCATCTAGCCGGCCCGATGAAAGCGTCACCGCCGGATAACATCGCGCAGCCTTCCGGCGGCAGCGATCGGAACGCAGTTCCTCTTTATGAATTTCCGAATCAGCGCGTGGTCAATCATTTGGTTACGGAGATGCCTCTGCGCGTTTCCGCGTTGCGCGGGTTGGGGGCTTACGCCAATGTGTTTGCACTCGAGTCTTTCATGGACGAACTGGCGGCGGCGGCCAATGCCGATCCGGTGGAGTTCCGTCTGCGCCACCTGAAGGACCCGCGTGCGCGTGCGGTGATTGAGGCCGCCGCCGATAAAGCCGGCTGGCGCGTGAGGCAGAAGGGCGATGGCCGGCACGGGCGCGGCATCGGCTTCGCCAAATATAAGAACCTGGCGGTCTATGTCGCCGTGATTGCCGACGTGGTGGTCGATCCCAAAACCGGAAACGTGCGCGTGGCAAAAGCCGTTGCGGCGGCCGACGCCGGGCTGATTATTAATCCGAACGGCCTGACCAATCAGATCGAAGGCGGCATCATCCAATCGACCAGCTGGACGTTAAAGGAGCAAGTCAAGTTCGACCGCCAGCGCGTGACCACGCGCTCGTGGGCGGATTATCCGATCCTGACCTTCCCGGAAGTTCCCGAGGTGGAGGTGGTGTTGATCGACCACCCGGACGAGCGCTCGTTGGGGTCCGGCGAAGGCTCGCAGGGGCCGACCGTCGCCGCCATCGCCAATGCGCTGTACAACGCCACCGGCAAACGCGTGCGCGACCTGCCGTTCACGCCGGAGCGGGTGAAGGATGCTCTCACTTCGGCTTGATTGCGACAGTCTGGTGTGCGGGGCGGAGCTGACTCTATAGATTATTCTTGATTCAAAGATGCTATACGTCATTTTGACGCAATCCATCCCGTCAATTGGGATGTATACTTATAGTTAGAACGCTTCGGAAATGGCTGATCTTGCTCGCGACCCGGTTATCAATGCGATAAACGAGGGTATTCGCCGTGGTATTGAAGTCACCGTCGCGAACGGGTGCTACGGGTCTGCTGTGATCTTGATTTACTCGGGCATTGACTCAATGGCATACTTGGGTATGCCAGCCGGCCAGGTCGACGTTATAAAAAAAGACTTCATTGACTGGACCAACCGCTACATCAAGTTCCCGTGTAAAGAGCAACTTACCGGCGCTGATATATACGGTGCACGGTGCGGAATGCTTCACAACTACAGTGTCTACTCAAATATATCCCGCTCCAGCCAATGCCGAATCATCGGCTACATGGACAAGGCCGTACCTGAGGTCATGTACAACCCGGCCGTGAATAAAAACATGGTGCTTGTTTCGGTGCCTGCGTTGGCCGGGGCCTTCTCTCGTGGAATCGACACATTCCTTGTCGAAGTGTTCTCCGATAAGGCTAGAGCGCAAGCTGTAGAGCAACGAATGAAAAACCTAGTTCAATGCCTCCCCGTTCGCCATGAGACTGCTGGTTCATGAAGAGTTCTAACTTCGGCGTGCACCGTCGCGCGACCAGTGGCCGCGCGACGGTGCACGCATCACGTTAGGCAACCGCCAATGGAGGAATAGAAGGTGTTCTCCTGAGTCTGGTGGTTATTGATTATCGTGGTGGTAATTGGCGGGTTCTTCTATTGGTCAGGCCGGCGATTTAGGCCTGAGAAGATCGCGCGAAATGCTGCTAAAACGATGCCCATAGCATATTACGGTTTTGAAGCAGCGCATCCAGAGATGCCGAGAGAAGCGCTATATATGCAAACGCTAATGTCTCGCCCAACATTTCGCAACGAGGAAGCCGCAAGGATGATTTTCGAAGATGCAAGACAAACTGCACGTGAATCAGGAAAACCTATAAGGCTGTGGATGGTTGTTCTGTGGTCCACTATGCATGAATATCACACCTTTAGGTCTCGTACAGCAAACCTGCCAGGGAAAATTCCTCATGCACTGGAATTCTATGAGCAGTTCCTGGCAGGTATCCAACAGGTCATTCCAGAAGATGTATAGTTGCAACGAACGAAACGAGCAAGTAGCCCGGATGCAGTGAAGCGGAATCCGGGGGATCTATTCACGCCACATGAATCCTGGGTTCCGCTTCGCTTCACCCAGGCTACAGAGACTGCAACGAGAAATGAAAGGAAAATTTATGAGGAAGGCTAAGCGTGATGAATTGCGCCCCGAATACAAGCGTGCCGATCTTGGGCGCGGCGTACGAGGCAAATACTACAGGGCTTACCGAGCTGGGACCAACTTAGTCTTGTTGAGTCCCGATGTAGCGGAAGTCTTTCCGGACGATGCATCGGTGAATGCGGCGTTGCGTTCATTAATTAAAGTCGCTGACCAATCTGCGGGCGTGACAAAGCGTCCTAGTAGACGCGCTAAAATGCGAGGCTAAGCTATAGCAGCGTTATGCCACGCGATGAGATTTATATTATCGGTCTTTGCGATGGAGTGCTCGGCTGTCGATCACTCAAACAGCACCGTTTTCCATTCCTTCGCGGTGATACAAATCGTAGGCTACCGGTCGATGCGTTCTACCAGGAACTGATGCTCGTGATTGAATATCGCGAGCAACAGCACACTGAGGAGGTGCCTTTTTTTAATCGCCGGCTGACTATAAGTGGCGTTTCTCGTGGTACTCAGCGTGCGCTATACGATCAACGCCGGCGCGAAGAACTTCCACGCCACGGCATTCAGCTAGTTGAGTTGAACGTTTTAGAGTTCCCGCATACAGGACGCAAACGGTTGCTGCGTATTCGAGAGCAGGATATTGATGTTATCCGTACCCGACTGAAACCGTTCATTAGGATAAACACGATTACGTGATCGGCAACCGAAGTTTTCGGAATGACCGGTTCCCCACGTATTAATCCAAGCCGTTACTTTAGCAACTCTTCAAGGGTATATAACTTGGCCTTTTTATTTTTAAGCGCCGCCAATCCCGCTTTAATCTCCTTGGTCAGACTTACATCCGCACGTATAGCCAAGGTTTCCTTCCAGCTTTCATGCTCCTCAGGGCTCACCAACACCGCCGCCGGGCGGCCGTTTTTGGTAATCATCACCTCTTCATCGCTGGTGTTGACGGACTTCACCAGGCTGCTCAATTTTATTTTGGCCTCAGACAAGGATAGAGTTTTCATGCCTAAATTATAGTCGATCCGAATTTAGACTAAAAGAGGTTATTGGTCACCCGCCCGCTCCTATCCCTTTGGCCGCGGTAGGCTGAACCACCAGATGCCGAAACTCAGCACGATCAGCACCAACATGCCGAGCGCCAGCGTGATTACGTGGGCGGACAGCAACGGCGATAAAACCCCGGCGACGATCGCGATCGCACCCATCTGAAACGCGCTCTGCACGGCCGCGGCGAGTCCGCGATTCTGCGGGAATTTGTCCAAGGCCAATAAGGAAAACACCGGCATCGCAAGTGACACTCCGGCCGCATACAACACCACCGGCGCGATTGCCCCAATCGCCGAGAGCGGCAAGAACAACGCTTGCAAGACATTAATCAGCGCCGCGGCGGCGCCGACGATATAGGCGAGGCCGATGATTTGCCGCGGCCGCCGCTTGCCGGCCTGCTGGCGAGAGTTAAACGTCCCAACCATCATACCGATCACCACAGGAATGAAAAACCAACTGAACTCGCCCGGGGTAAATCCCAGCATATCGATCAATAGCACCGGCGCGGAGGCAATGTATAAGTACATTCCGCCGAAATTCAGCGCCGAGGCGGACACCACGAGCAAAAACCGCCGGTGCCGGAATACCTTTAAATAGGCATGGCTCAAGGCGCGCGGGTGTATCGACTGGCGATGCGCCGGCGGCAGGGTCTCGGGTAACCAGCGCCAGGCGAGCCAGACGATGCCGGCGCTCAGCAGCGCCAAGAACCAGAACACCGAACGCCAACCCCATGCCTCGTGCAGCCAACCGCCGATAATAGGCGCCAGCGCCGGCGCTAAGGCAAAGGTCATGGTGACATTGGCGATCAGTCGCTGCGCTTGCGGGCCGGACAGCAGATCGCGAACCATCGCCTGGCCGATCACGAGCCCGGCGCCGCCGGTAAGTCCCTGTACTAAGCGCAGGAGAATCAACCCTTGGATATCGACCGCGAGCGCACAGCCGATGGAAGCAAAGATATAACCTGCCAAGGCGCCTAACGCCAGGCGCTTGCGGCCCCAGGCGTCCGAGAGCGGCCCATAGACCAACATCATCAGCCCAAAGGCGGCGAGATAGACGCTTAGGGTCTGTTGCACTTGCAGGGGAGTGGCATGCAGTTCCGCGATAATGTCGGGAAACGACGGCAAATAGGTCGCGGTACTGAAGGGCGCGAGCGCGGCCATCAAGGCAATAATCACGGTAAAACGCCATCTCGGCCCGCGGTGATTGGACAGGGTGTGCGTATCCATTGTTATGATTTTTTTATGCTTGCCTCCGCTCGAACCTCCACGCGTGCGGGCGCGTTTGGAAGCATGGAGTTAATTATGCACCATAAGCCGGCTCTGATGTAGGCTGCGATCCGTTATTGACGCTGAAACGAGTGAAGGCTACTCTCGCTTTGGTTTAATATAAGGAATTAGTATGGTTACTAAAACCGCCACGAAAACACGATTGCCTTTGATTTTGGAGCCCGATGAACTAAAGCGGCGTCTGGGAGAAAAAGACCTCCTGATCGTTGATCTCTGTAAGCCGGAGATTTACGCGCAACATCATATTCCCGGCGCGGTGTCGCTAAACTATGCCGAGCTGGTGGCGCAACGTGGGCCGGCGAAGGGGATGTTGCCCGATGATGAACATTTAAGCCGGCTGTTTTCTTCTCTCGGCCTGACTCCGCAAGTGCAGGTCGTGGCTTATGACAACGAAGGCGGCGGCAGGGCAGCGCGGTTATTGTGGACTCTGGATGCCGTTGGCCATGAGCATTTCTCACTGCTGAACGGCGGGCTGCAAGCGTGGCTAAACGAGGGGCATCCTACCAGCAAAGAGCCGGCGCATCCCGCGCCGTCGCAGTATCGCGTGAGCGGGCCTAAGCGAGGCATTACCGACGCGGAATATATTCTGGCGCATCTGAAAGACCGCGATGTGCGTATCCTGGATGTGCGCGGCCCGAATGAATATTCCGGTGTTACCCCGTCTGCGCAGCGCAATGGCCACATTCCGGGGGCGGTGAATCTTGAATGGACCTTTGCCCGGGATAACAGCCTGCGCCTCAAACCACTTGAGGAATTGAAGCAAATTCTTGCCTCGCACGGAATCAACCCGGATAAACAAGTAATTGTGCACTGCCAAACGCACCATCGCTCGGCACATACTTATATTGTGCTAAAAGCGCTGGGCTACTCTGACGTAAAAGGCTACGCCGGTTCTTGGTCCGAGTGGGGCAACCGCACGGATACACCGGTGGAAGTGGATGTGGGAAAGTGATCAGCAAGCCTTGTGTTAAAATTCAAACGCGGATTCGAGAGATCTTTCTCTTTTAGTATCTGCTCGATTTTTGAACCAGGCACCATGGACTCGACGAATACCGACCTAACGTGCTGGATACAAAAAACCGAATCGGTGTCGGACGTGATCACGGCCACTCCGTATGCGGCACTGTCGGCCACGCTCGATCGTCTCAGCAAGCACGTGCTCGGTCTTCCCCGTCATTCTGATCCCAAACCGACCCAGGAGGAAATAAATATGAAGCTCTGGAAACGCATCACTGCCATTATCTATTTTGTTCTGTTAGCGATGTCGAGTGGCGCCGCTTCGGCACAGAACCCGATCGCGATCAAGTTCAGCCACGTGGTGACAAACGATACGCCGAAGGGAAAAGGGGCGTTGAGGTTCAAGGAACTGGCCGAGCAGCGCACCAATGGCCGAGTCAAAGTGGAAGTCTATCCCAACAGCCAACTCTATAAAGACGGCGAGGAGCTTCAGGCGTTGCAGCTCGGCGCAGTACAGATACTGGCGCCGTCGCTCGCAAAGTTCGGTCCGCTGGGGGCGCCCGAGTTCGAGGTGTTCGACTTGCCGTACATCTTCGACAGCTATCAGGAACTGCACAAGGTTACGCAGGGGCCGATCGGCCAGAGCCTGCTGAAGAAGCTCGATTCCAAGGGTATCCTCGGTCTCGCCTACTGGGACAACGGCTTTAAGGCCATGACCGCGAACAAACCGCTTAAGAAGCCCGATGACTTCAAGGGCCTGAAGATGCGCATTCAGTCATCAAAGGTGCTCGATGCCCAGATGCGTGCCCTCGGCGCGATCCCGCAGGTGATGGCGTTCTCCGAGGTGTATCAGGCACTGCAAACGGGTGTGGTAGATGGTACCGAGAATACGCCGTCCAACCTCTACACCCAGAAGATGCATGAGGTACAGAAGCACGTGACGCTGTCGGACCACGGCTATATCGGTTATGCCGTGATCGTCAACAAGAAATTCTGGGAAGGCCTGCCGCCCGACATCCGCATCGCCCTGGAGGGTGCGATGAGGGACGCGACCACGTATGCCAATGAGATCGCGAAAAAGGAGAATGACGACGCGCTCGAGGCCATGCGCAAATCCGGCAAGAACCAGATCATCACGCTGACAGCGGATGAGAAGCGCGCATGGAAGAAGGCGCTCGCCCGCGTCCACCGCGAGCAGCAAGGCCGCATCGGCAAGGAGCTGGTCGAGGCGATCTACAAAGAAACCGGTTTCGATCCGAACAAGCTGTAATATTCTCACTCGGGCACTGCGGTATCCCACAGCGGCCCTTTTTACATTTGTCGCCGGCCGCCCGGGGGTCACACGAATGAAAGCACTCGATCATCTCGAGGAGTGGATCGTTACCTTCCTCATGGGGGCGGCGACGGTAGTGATCTTCATCGCCGTCGCTCACCGCTATGCCTCGGGACTGCCCATCCCAGGGGTCCAGGACTGGCTTATCTCTCTCCATGTGAGCTGGGCGCAGGAACTCTGCATCTACATGTTCATCTGGATGGCGAAGTTCGGCGCCGCCTACGGCGTACGTACCGGCATCCACGTCGGCGTGGATGTGCTGATCAACCGCCTGCCTCCCGCCTGGCGTAGAAAAGGCGTGCTGCTCGGGCTCGCCGGGGGTGCCTTGTTCACCGGCATCATCGGCACGCTTGGTGCCTACTTCGTCTGGGAAATGGCGCACACTCAGCAGGTTTCGGCCGATCTCGAGGTGCCGATATGGCTGGTGTATCTGGCCATTCCGCTCGGCTCATGCCTGATGTGCTTCCGTTTCCTGCAAGTAAGCTGGCGCTTTGCCCGTGGTGGTGAGCTGCCGCACCACGATCCGGCGCACGTCGAGGGGCTCGAATCCAATTCCGGCACCACGCCCTTCGCGCGGGAGCAGACCATGACCGCGCAAACTCCCGCGTGGAACGCACCGATGCCGCCCGCCCGCGCGGCGAAGTGGCTGATTGGGATCGGTGCGGCGCTGCTTGCAATCGCGCTGATGGGTAAGGTCGGATTTATCTTCGTGTTACTGATCGCGCTGATGTTGACCGGCATGCCGGTTTCGATCTCACTCGGACTCACGGTGCTCACGTTCCTGTTCCTCATGACCAAGGTGCCGATCGAGTCGGTGGCGTTGAAGCTGTTCACCGGCATCGAGAAGTTCGAGATCATGGCGATCCCGTTCTTTATCCTCGCCGGCAACTTCCTCACTCACGGCGGCGTCGCGCGGCGCATGATCGGCTTCGCGACGTCCATAGTCGGGCATTGGCACGGCGGCCTCGCTCTCGCGGGCGTGATGGCGTGCGCGCTGTTCGCCGCGGTCTCGGGCTCGAGCCCGGCGACGGTGGTGGCAATCGGCTCCATCATTCTGCCGGCGATGGTGAACCAGGGCTTTCCCAAGCGCTTCGGCGCGGGCGTCATCACGACCTCGGGGGCGCTCGGCATCCTCATCCCGCCGTCCATCGTGATGGTCATCTACGCGGTAGCGACCAACACCTCCGTTGGCGCGCTGTTCATGGCTGGCGTAATCCCGGGTCTCGTGCTCGCCACTATGCTCGGTGCCGTTACCTGCTACCGCGCCTGGACGCACGGTTACCCGCGCATGCCGACGGCGACCTGGGCCGAACGCTGGCACGCATTTCGCAAAAGCGTTTGGGGGCTGCTGCTCATCCCGATCGTAATGGGTGGTATCTACAGCGGTTTGTTCACGCCGACCGAAGCAGCGGCGATGAGCGCGGTGTACGCCTTTATCGTTGCCGTGTTCGTCTATAAGGACATGCCGCTCAAGCACGTGCCAAAGGTGTTGCTCGACTCGGCCAATATGAGCGCGATGCTGCTTTACATCATCACCAACGCGGTGCTGTTCTCCTTTCTCATGACGCACGAGAACATCCCGCAGGTGATGGCGGACTGGATCATTGCCAAGGAGTTGGGCATCGTGCTGTTCCTGCTGTTCGTCAACGTACTGCTGTTGCTCGCGGGCAACGTGATGGAGCCGTCGTCCATCGTCCTGATCCTGGCGCCGATCCTGTTCCCGGTCGCCATCAAGCTCGGGATTAATCCAATACACTTCGGCATCCTGATCACGGTCAACATGGAGGTCGGCCTGTGCCATCCGCCGGTGGGACTAAACTTGTACGTGGCCAGCGGCATTACCAAGATGGGCATCACCGAGCTGACTGTGGCGGTGTTGCCCTGGCTGTTCACGATGCTGGCGTTCCTTGCTATCGTCACCTATTGGCCGACACTCTCGCTGTGGCTGCCCAAGGCGCTGGGCATGATGTAACCGCGATCCAAGGCCAATGCCAGAAAATATCCGACCGAGATCAAGATCCTCTCGCCGACGGCGATACTGGGATACGGCTTCCCCGAGTCGTCGTTCGAAGCCGGCCTTGAACGATACCTAAGTGTGATGGATGAGTAAGTGTCGATAGTGTAAAGCCCCCGCTTTAACGCGAGCCTCCGGTTTTGGATGAAAACTATTTGATAGGGGGGAGGAGTCATGCGTAACAAAAATCGGATGGGCAGACCGCGGTTGACGATGAATGTGGAATCATACAAACTGGAGCGAGTCAGGTACGGGTGGAGAAGAATTATTCGAGAAGATTATTATGGCGTATACGCCGACTGATCATCATCGCGGGACATTTGACCGTCTCGGGTAGCTGCGCCGCCGGCATCCCACGACGGTTTTTCCGGCGCTCA